>Ga0209922_101365_pt1 | contig 23770 bp, 20 predicted proteins | sample ThiBiot_500_biof_FD_183946 | JGI IMG/M metagenome (GOLD analysis project Ga0209922, IMG submission 183946) | Wastewater bioreactor microbial communities from Cape Town, South Africa - Thiocy_expt_500_biof (SPAdes) | ecosystem: Engineered > Bioreactor > Thiocyanate-remediating > Anaerobic-Aerobic ... | reverse complement strand
TTCGAAGAAGTAGTATGAAAACAGGTCGACTTGTAGAATACAAACCAATCTGCTGCGCTCAACTTTTGCTTTTCAGCAATCAATTGTTATATTGCCAAAATGAATGATTGTGTACTTAGATTAGAATGAATAAATACTAAATGTAGATATATTATATATTCGCCGACGCGTTTCGTGTTTTGTTTATTTTGAAAAAACACTCTTCAGGGCGCTACATAAAGTATTTTTTGAAGAAGCACACGGAGAAGAAAAATATAGATATAAATAAATACAATATACGAAAGAATAACTGTCTCAAAAAGGAAAAAACTTTTTATAGTCTATTGATATTTTGTATCTTTCTGAGGGTGCCACGTCAATCTTATATTCGAATTCGTCTGTATTTTGATGTGGTGTTTGGATTATAAATTGGAGTATATTGTTCAGTGTCTTGTATGTACCAAGCGTCGTTGTAGATTTTGAACATTGCGTGTACCAAGCACTGGAACAATATCATTAATTGGAGATTCCATAAAGTATTTTTGCCAAAGTGCATGGAACTTTGATGGAAATAATCTCATATTTAAACAATAGGTAAAATGAATGAACATGACATGGGTATGGTCGACGGAAGTCTTAGATTGAAATGGACTGTCAAGAATCTTCTGTCGATATAACGCATAGTTGTGTATACCAAGTGGTTCTTTAATACCTAATTTGTAGAATAATCGATCGAATTGTTGATCGATGAAATGTCCTGGATATTTATTTAACAGTAGAGCCATTCTTAATTTAGCACGTTCATCTAGATATGCATTGAATGAAGAGCAATATCTAAGTCCACGAAGTAGCATCGCAAATGGAATGTTCTTCTTCATGTGCAATGGATGAATGCTGTTGAATGGTAAATAATATGGTTCGTAAGATGGTTTATGAAAGACTGAAGTAAACAGTTCACCATCTCTATTTTCCATATGCAAGTCCAGAAAGTCAGCTGTCTGAGAGATAGTAGCTGATAGTCGAATATTTTCATCGAATTTATTCCATCGATCGATTTCTTTAAGTAAATGTCGTTGTGGCCAATTAATGGTAATAAAAATATCATCGATATAACGAAAGTATAGGCCATGACTATTATTAACTTGCCTCTTGATGTTTTGCTCAAAGAAGAACATATAACAGTTGGCAATTGTTAATGTTAATGGAGAACCCATGGCTCCACCTCGAATCTGATGGTAATATTGGCCATTGTGAGAAAAGTAGTTATTTTGCATAACAAATCTAGCCAAGCGAAGTATAACTTCGACATGAAGACCATTAATTTGTCTCAAATGCAAATAATCTAACATTTTCTTTAAAGATAAGACTCCTTCAACTTGTGGAATCATTGTATACAGGTCTGTAACATCGATTGTGCACAATAAAGTGTCTCGACACATATAAGTCTTGGACCAATCTTGTAGTTGCTTGACTAAATCTAATCCACAATTAACAGTTGTTGAAGTAGCCATTTGATCAAACAGTGGTCGTAAGATATCATCGAGAAATTTGGAGATCTTTATTGTGGGATGTTTTAAACCAGATACGATTGGACGAAGAGGAGTTCCAGTCTTATGAGTCTTTGGTAAATAATACAAATGAGCTAATTCAACTTCATCTGTTTGTTTGATACAGAGTTGCTCATATTGCTTTTGTGAGATCCATTTGATAAGACGTAAGTCTAACAGATATTTATTTGTACGTTTTACTAGATCTAATAATGGATCTTCAGTACCAAGACATCGATAAGCTTCAGTTCTAGCCATATATTCTTCGGATTTCTTTTGATAGTGTTCAGATTCTCCCAAATGAAACACTTTCGATTTATCTGTTTTCTGAATAATAGTACTGGTCGAACGAATTTTGTATCTCAAACGTTTGAGAGTACGACCATAATTCTTCTTATTTCGAGATAATCGATGGCCTTGAGATTGAATAATCGATTCCGGGATAATGACTGGAGATGATTTGTCTTGATGTAAACTTTGAAGCACAATATCTAATTCTGCAATGAATTGATGAACAGGACGACCGGGGCTAACCTTTTTCTCGTGAAAACGAGCTTCAATTTTTCGTCGAAGTGTAGCCAACTCAATATGACGTCGTCGAGCAGCTGTTGCGGGATCATTGTAAATAAATCGAGGACCTAATCTTAAAAGATAACGTTCTTCCTCGGTTAGTCGAATTTGTGATGCTTCATTAATTATATTTGGGAAACGGAAAGAGTGCCGATTGAACGAGTATGAGTCGGGGCAATTGTTTCTTGTATTTGCTGATTGCTTTTGCCTACGACTCGTTCCTCGTCTAAAAAATAGAACGATTCTTCGACTTCTAAATTGAATCGTCTAAGCCGAACATTATGATAGACCATGAAAGCAGCCAAGGCATGATCATCTATTCGATTATCATCTGTACTTGGAAAGCCTTTGATAATTTGGTCGATTTCATGCGTCACTATTTCCAATTCCCGAGCAAGTGATTCCACATATAATGTCATTGCTTCGGTTTTATATTGGTTCGATAATTGACGCATTTTATCATAAAGCATTTGATATTCTTGCCCATTCATAATAGATTCATCAATATGATATGAAAAATCGAATGCATTGATGAATTTTGGTGGAAGATTATATTCAACACGTTTCAATGCTGTTTTATAATTCTTATTTTTTGTGGACCATGTTTTGACCTTTGGTTTCATTACTAAATGTATATTCCATTGAGCAGGACTAGCTACTTGTTCGAAATCCTCAAGAGCTTTATATTCTTCTGCTTCTACTTTGGCTAATTGAACACGATTTTCTGCAGATTTAAATACGTGTTTAGTATGCTCTTTGATATATTTTAATATACATTTTTCGAGATTATCAACATGTGGACGAATTTGTTCACCACTTATGGAATCAGTTATATTTTCACTATTATTATTCGCCATAGCAGTAGTAGTTGTTGTACTAACTGGTCGAAGTGGTTGTTTTGGTGTTTGTGACCAATAATTACCTAATTTAACTTGTAGATCAGCAATCGTGGCACATGAATGTGCTATTTGAGATGATAAATTATTAATTTTCTTTTTAACAAAACGTTCATTAACATAATCATCTCGTTTTTTGGTCCGACGAACCACTTCTTTGGCCCAATGTTTCTTTTCCAATCCCAATTGTAGATATCGTTGCCAAACTTGTGATTCATATTCCAATCGAAACCATTGATCATAAATAGGAGCCGATGCAATAATAAAATCTTTATTGCCACGACTTTGAATAATTCGCTGTATATTGATATCATCTTTAAACCAATTACATATTTGAATAATATCGAGGTAAGGACGATTCATTGTCTTTTTCTTATTCTTGTCGTTTGATTTTTGCTCTTTCTTTATGATGATTGGACTACTATTATTTTCAACTATATCATCATTTTCATTATCTTCGAGATCAGTTTCAGCTAATACAGCAAAACGATTACTCTTATTATTATTGTTATTATTTAGCTGTTGTTGCTGATTATTACGACGTTGTCGACGTCTAAATGATGATGTTGTAGTTGTAGTAGTAGTAGTAGTTGGCTGACAATCACGACGAGGAGAAGTAATTTCTCGAACAACAAATGGTTGTGTTGTATTGCCATGATTATTATTATCTGACGTAAGTTGTCGTTGTTGTCGTTGTGGTAATGCATTTGCTGGTACAGGCACATTTGCTGTTGTAGATGTTATTTCCACATCGGAATCTTGTCGTAAACGAGATGGTAAGAAATCGTTCATAGTTAATGGTGTAGGTCTTCTTCTTCTTCGACCTGTTGTTGCTAATGGACGATTTAATGGTGTTTGAATAGGTTGTGCTTGTGGTTGTTGGTGTCGTCGTTGTCGTTTATTGGGACGAAGTTGTGGACGTTGATTGTTTCGATTATTTCGATAACTTGGATAACCAATATTGTTAGGTAGCCAATTTAAACTGCCATTATTAGAATAACCATAGCCATTATTTGGATAGTTGGCCATTAAATTTAAGTTGTTGGCCCCTAAATTGGAATAATTGGCCCCTAAATTAGAATTATAGGCCCCTAAAACACCACCACCATATGATGTTATTGATGATAGTAGTGGTGGTGGTGCTTGATATGGTATATAATTGTTATTTGAATAATTCATTGTTGACGAACAACTGTTGAATAAGTTGAGATTAAAATATGGATTAAATTGGAATTAATTTCAATTCGAAGAAGTAGTATGAAAACAGGTCGACTTGTAGAATACAAACCAATCTGCTGCGCTCAACTTTTGCTTTTCAGCAATCAATTGTTATATTGCCAAAATGAATGATTGTGTACTTAGATTAGAATGAATAAATACTAAATGTAGATATATTATATATTCGCCGACGCGTTTCGTATCTTTAAAAAGATAGTACTCTTCAGGACTTTATATATCTGAAATAAGAAGAAAAATATGAATAACTTTGAAATCAAAAAGATATTTATCCATCGAAATCAAACATCATCTGGGATAATAAATGAAACAATCCATAAAAATATGAAAGAAAATGATGAAAACAACAGTTCGAATAATGAAGAGATAGATGTTGTCGATAAATCACATTGATGAAGCTATAAATTGTATTATGATCCAATGAATCGATGAATAATTTTGGTATCTGACGTCGAGAAAATGGTAAGCAGAACTATGAATTTAAAAAAAAAAGTAATAATAGTCAATAAATTCCATTAAGCCTTGAAAAATATTCTTTTGTTGATATTTACTTCTCCTTTTGAATTTCGAATGAGTTGTATTCGATTGATTGGTACACGAATAGAAGAATTCATTCTATTAGAATTGCAGATCAATTGTTAATCTAAAATAAACAGTTATATGTTAACTGAAATCTATACTATGAACGAAAACTCGAAAATTAGTTTATTTCATAGCTGTAAATATAACTTTTTTTAAAAAAACGGAAAGAAAAAACTTGGAAATGTTTTTATGTCGATGATGGACGATTGGTCAAACTATGACACCAATTGCCTCGTGCTGTACCAAATGGAAATGTTAGATTGAAATTACTATTCACTAGCAGATTTCCAACTGCATTTAAATTTGTTTCACCATGTGTAATAAATAGTGAAGTGATAAATTGACGAAGAACAGCTGATGTTTTTGTAGGTACTTTAATCGAACGAATCAAAGAAAAACAGTGATTTAATCGATTGGAAATGAAAAAGTAAATGACTTACATATGACTATTACTGATGCATCATATAAATAGAATGACTGATCTGGTAATTGTTGATCTTTCTTATAGCGAAAGAAGTCGACTTGTTGATCTTGTTGGCGCTTTGAAAACTCGTAATTAGCTGGTGGTATTGGTATATTCTTTAAACACAGTTGAATTTCATTATCATTTCGAGTAGCTTGTCTTGTTGTAGGTCTCCAATTTGTTGTTGTTGCCATTGAATTGCCGCCTGGTCGATAATTGACATTATCCTGTTGTGCTAATGAACTGGTCATCGGAACAAATATCCAATATTGTGGATAACAATTAAGAAACATTTGAAGAACCATAGCACAACGAGGAGAATGTTGATAAAGTCGCATATTATTCTTTTGAGAATTTCTGTAAATAGATGAAGAAGAAAGCAAACATATTGATGAGAATCTTGAGATATTTACTCGAATGAATTCATTTGAAATGGACTATTATTTGAAATATTATTTTCTCCAATAAGAAAGTAATGTAGAACACGACTTCCATTCATACAATGTCGATCCAAGGTATACAGAAGATTATTACTGGATTCGCCAACATATTCAAAATGACCACAAGGACATCGAAGTACGTAGATGATTCCATTTGTATTACACATTCCTGGAGCATTGAGAATAGTTTTATAACCATTTAGAAATTGAAAAGTTCCAGTATTTTGAAAAGATACAGCTGGATATGGTCGACGAGTAATATCGCTTGTTGACGAGCAAATATTACAATTTGGATGTCCACAAGGAGTCAGAGAAAATCGAATCGGAGGTTCATTCTTCGAAAAAACAGTTGAATCTCTTTCATAGATATCAACATGTGTATGATTGAAAGGTCGATGACGATTGGAAAATGTTTTCCAAAAGAAAACATCGACATCGAATTGTAAGAATATTTCCATAGCAATTAATTTTTCTTGTTCGAGCAAATGTACTTCGTGTGGTACTTGTCGAAAACGAGTTATACGTTCATTTGCAAACATTGCTAAACAGTCGTTGAATCGTATATAATTATAATCAAATACACGCCAATTGATTTTAAATAATTCGACAAAGAATTGGTAATTGTTTTCGAAACAACAAGTTATTGCTGATGGTATCACACGACTATGCTTATTTAACATAAATGGTATTGTTGGATGTTTCTGAAGATCTTGATAGTGCCGTCTTAATTTCAATTGCTCTTCAGATAAATTTGTTTCAGCTACATTAACTAATAATAATCTTGATATTCCATGCTCATTTAATGCCGTTGGAAACATTGGTAGAATAGTCAAACGCATTTGATTTGATGTATGAAGTGTTTTAGGTTTATAGTCAGTTGAAGTCATAGTGTCTATTGTGGTATGTTGAAATTTAATTGTTGTTGGTTTATTTTGATCTCTAATTTCATGATCACTCTCATCCGAAGAAATTGTAATGTATACAGGAGGAGACTTGCGAGTGAATTGTTGACCACGACCATAATTCTTATTATTCATTGTCTGTCTAGAATAAACAAATAGACTATCTTAAGATTTAATTTATTTCAACCAGAAAAATAGACGAAAAAAACATTTTAATTTATATTCAAGAAGTTATTTCGTGGTTTTTGTTCACTTAATAGCGCATTTAATGAAAACTGTTGTTGTTTACGTAGAATAATTTTGATTTGTTCATTGTGTGATGATGATGATAAATGTAGATTACTATTTAAATAGTCGGAAACTATTTTAGTTAATTCTTTATCAAAAACTTGTGTTGAACCATATTCATAGAGATATGTCAATTCAACGTATCGTTTCTTCTTTACTAATTCATTATTTTCAAGTTCATAGTGTCGTTGTGCTCGAATGAAATTAAAGAGTCGATCACGTAATTTATCATATATCTCTTGATTCAATGTTAAACGAAGAGATTTAACATTAAAGTAACTGTAGAAATGATTTATTCGATGTTCAATGAATTCCAATGAATATCCATTAGCTAAACAAGTTACTTCTAAATAGATACGTTCTAAATTGAAATCATCCATCGAGGTACAATAACGAACTGCACGAATTAATGCTGATTGTAGCCAATGATCGTGTACTATTTGTGTATGACCACCAATAACATAAGGTAGTGTATATTTTTGAATGGTTTTTTCATGAAAAACATTCGTATATAACGTACCCTTTCGATTTTCTATCGTGATATTTAAAAATTGAATTTGAAAGCCAACTTCCATTTTAAATTGTATATTAGTATCCTTTGCTGATAGATTATCAAAGACTTTATGATATTCACTTGTCGTTTGATTCCATGTTAATAATAAATAATTCTTACAACGACCAAACAATTCATTGTTAAGTAAAGATGTTCGATCTAATAGAATATTTTGCCATTGATAAATATAAATTTGAGATAATGTATTAGCTAATGATAAACTACTTGGAACACCTTTTGTACAACGATATATTTGATTATTATAAAAGAATTGATTATGATTGAGAAAGAGTGCTGTTAAATCCAATAGTTTTTGTATCGATAGATTACCAATCGAAGGAATAGCCAAATGATCACGTAGAAATCGTTCAAGAACATGTAGCATAACTGTATGTGTTGTAATTCTATCAAAATTAGTAATTGTTAACTTGATAAAGAATGTATGTTGACGAAGTGATTTTCGTACATTAGCATAATGATTCAATTTTTGAATGAAATCAGTTCCATTTTTAAATGTTGTCGATATAGATTGCCGTTGTAATAAAGGTTCATATAGATCATTAAGAAATTGACCAAGCCAAAATGTAACACTATTTTGTGCAACGATAATTGGTTTTAAAGTCATTGTATTCGACTGATTTATATCTGGTAAGAAATATAAATAAGGTATTTGGACTTTATGTTCATTTAGAATTAATTTATCTAATAATTCTTTGTAGAGTTTTTTATTCGAAAGAATTCTTTCAATTTCCATATTGATCGATTTAATCATTTGTTTAAAATGAATACTGAACGATTGTGATGATGTAACAAGAACTAATTCAAACTGATCTGCGTTTGATAGATAATTATTTGCTAAAGTTTCAAATTGTTTTCGATCAGTTACATAGAATTGATTGTTTGGATTAGCTGTACGTCTTATGATCAATTCATTGACTTGTAAATCTTTATGAATTGTTTGTAGCAATTGTTTTTCATAGATGGCACGTTCTTGTATTTGCTGAGGTATTTCAATGTGAAATGTTTTCATATATAAATCTTTAATTGTTTTAATAATAAACATTGATCGTGTAGTATTAATATTATATTTAGCAAAGAGAATATTTAAATTATGTTGTAGAGTTTTGTATTGTTTCTCAATCTTATCACGAAATAATACTGTAGATCCAATGGATGATGCAAGTAATTGGCATTGTGGAATAAAACTTGGACCACGATTTAAAAGTTTGAATTGTTGTTGAGTGAATTGATGTGATGATGCTGTTTGAATAATGACTGTTGGTGAAAAACTAACTGATTCTTCTTGTTTTTTAATGATCGAAATTATTCGCTGATTAGTAATCGACTGTATTTTCTTCTGAATAACTTTAAATTTTTGAAAAATTATATCAGCTAATGGATTTCGTAAAGATGTTTGATGTAATTCATTGTCTAATAGTTTCCAATTCCGGTAGACTTGTTGTTCAAGTTCATTGATAGATTGAACCATTAGATCGTTAATTTTCAATTTATTTCCTGTTGATACTAGACTTTTTGGTGGTTTATTATGAAAGACTCCTTGTTTATATTCGAACAGATCCATTTTTGCTTGTACATATTCATATTGTATAATAGAAAGACGATGAGCAATTTTTTGTTCATATTCTGTTGGTATATACTGCTGATATTTACAATCAAGTAAATAAAGTTCATATTCATACTGAAGTGATGTCATTTCATAGTTAAAATCGGATTCCAGTGATTGTATTCCAAAGTATTGTACAAAAGCATCAAAAATATGTTCCATTTCCATCGATAAACTATTTGCAAATTTACTTTTTAGTCGACTGTAATCATCTTGATAATTTGTAAGTGATTGATCAAGTTCTTGAAGATAATTATGGACGAATAATTCATATAAACGTTGTTCGTCCTCGGAATTCATTGCTTGTACATAGGGCAAAGCTTTTGTTCGAATATTACTTGACCAAAAACATCGATCTTTACTATTTATTTTATTTGCAAGTATTGTTTCGAATTGCCCTGTGCCTAATTGCATATAAAATTGCCAAAGAACTTTCTCGTGTTGAATAGCAGCCATACGATGTTTTAAAATAGTTAGTAATTGAAGATCTTTGACTGGTATTGTACTATTGATATATTTTGTTATTATAAATTGAAAACATTGATTGTCCAGTTGTAAATAAGCTGGTATACTACTATCTTTATTGGTATCATCATCATCACGATCATCTCGAAATTTCTTTGAAATCACATCGGAAACGACTGATTCACTTAATGAACGTTTCATATTTCGTTCTGTAGTTATTTCTTGATTAGAAACCATAGGATTTGATCGAGTTGAAACATATTCATAGTTTTCATCGATTATATTTTCCTTATCTACGTTTGTTGTGACGAAATCAAAATCGAAATCTTGAATATATTGTTCGTCATCTTTATTAATAGTAACGCCATATTCAAGATTCGATTCAAACCATGAATGATCATTATACTAAAGTAAAAGTGGGAAATATTTAAATGAGTTATTTAAAAGAATATCTTGTCCGTACATTTTCCAATAGAAACATAATCATTTTGTGTTTAGCATTTGCAATTGTTGTCGTATTATTCATTGATAATATGAGACAAGAATAGAAATATATCTAGAATATAATTTATTTGAATGATAGTTGCTGAGGGAATATGAAGGTAATTCAGAAATATGTTATTTATTTTAATAAATATCTTAATCATTAGTGTCCTCATCGCTTGTTGTTGATGTTGGTGGTGTTAATATATCTCCAATATCTTCCACTTCGCTGTCCATACTACTAATGCTGCTGCTGCTGCTGCTGCTGCTGCTGCTGTTGTCGTCATCGTCATTGAGATTCTTATCCATATGTGTTTGATTCGAAACATTATTGTGAATTGTTGGTATATTCTGACGAGAAATAGTAATGAAAATACCATTACCAATGTGCACGTGAGCTAAGATGACCCGATTATTATTATTGTTTTTATGGCCATTGATTGTAGTCATTTGTAATGAAATAGAGTTAATCTAGAAAGTCAAGAAAAATAATAATATAAAGAAATAACGACTATCTACTGATCTATCTGACTTAGAAAACATAATCTGATATGAAAACAAAATAAGCAAAAAAAAAACTACGAGAAAATAGTTTATCTGAGAACTAATTTGACTACTGTGTTTAACGTCGATGACGATGTGCCTTGTAAACACATTTGAATGTTTTTAAGTATCTATACAAATCGAAAGGCATATATCTCAATTATATTTCTGTGAAAGAAATGCTGGATGATTATACTTTGGGCATTGGATAAGGAACTTCATAGGTGGTATATGGCTTTCCATGTATAATATAGCTTGACGAACACTTGTTCGAGCAAGACGTAGGGCATGTGCAGCTACTTTATCTTCATGTGAAAGTTCATTAAGTTGTTGTTGTTGTTGGTGGTGGTGATGGGGATGACTATCTGTTGTTGATTCACTAGTCTCAGTGATTGTTTGTGTTGTAGTAGTAGCTGAAGTCATTGATCTCTGTGAAAGAACTACTGGACTATTATACCATAGAAGTTTTTGTTTATGCAACGGTGATTTGAATGTTTTATATTCACAGAAATCTTTGCCTGAACAAAATCTCAATTAGAAAAAATTGTTATATTAATTTAAAAAGTACTCTTTTTAAGACAGTCGTTCCATACGACAGCACGTTTCGTGACTAGATAATTACATTTCTGATCTCCTATAAGAAAATATAACAATGTATACTCAAAAAGATCATAGGACACAAATAATACCAGTTATTGTATCTAAGAACCAATTGTGAATTTCAGTTTTCTTAGAAAATAAGATCTGAATCATGGTTTTGTCTTTCACTTTAATAAATTCACAATTATGGCCAACGCAAATATATTTGATTCTCTCTTTGAATACTAAGTTTTGTTTAATATCTGCGAGAAGATCATATTCTATAAAGTTTTATCGTAGTTATTAGAAACGAATCTATGAATTAAATCTTACTAGATCGATTTGTATTACAAATTATAGCAAAGGAACTCGATGCAAAACGAGGAAATTTAGTCTCTTCTTTTCGTTTCTTTTCAGTTTGCGTGCCATCGAGATCAAACTCGAATTGTTCAGCAAGTTCTTCCATAGCTAAATTCGCACAAAAAGAAAAGAGAAAGAAATAGGGGAACATTATGAATTCTATTTATTTGTTACAAATGTGGCCATATTGAGCATACGGTCTATCGTGATCAGATACATAACCATTTGATATCTGAGGTGGATAATTATTATTTCCGTTTGAACTGTCTGCATTTAAAGTTGTACTACTAGTAGCTATAAATTAAGAAATGTCAGAAATAATGTGTGATATTGCGTCATTATAATTTTACTATTTTCATTTGAATTTAAATTTTGAGGGATCAAAACGAAATCTTGATTTAGAAAATCAAACGAAAATTCATCTGTAAAATTCAACTGTAATGAATTTGTGCTGTTTTCGTTTGTATTGAGACCATCTGTGAAAAATACAAGGGAATATACAAGACTACTTATATTAAAATTAATTAAATTACTAATGTTTTGATTTTGATTTGACGATGTAAACAGATCGATATCATTAAAGAAATCTGAATAATCAGCCATTTGAAAATTAACTTATATATGTGTAACTATATATCTAGAAATCTTGATGTTAGATTCAAACTGAGAAACTTGAACAACAAAACAAAAATAAATGTTTTATTTAGAAACTATAATCAGTTGACTGTTAACTGTGCGGAACCAATTCCTCGTTGTCCGTTTGAATGGGCTCTTCACTATTTGATTGAACTGTTTGTTGTGTTACAGGTTCGTAATTGATATCAAAAACTTCGAAATTAGGCCCTTCGTTTGTATTGATTTGCTCTTCGATTTCATCGTCATTTGTCAGATCTATCAATGGTATGGAATCATTATCATTCGTGAGATCAATGAGTGGGATTGACTCTTCGATTGTAAGGTCAATAAGTGGAATTTGACTTTGAGTGATTGTAGCGATATTTTCAACAGGCACAGCATTCCCAAAGCCTTTAATGAGTAGTAGTAGCTAGAGTTAATTTATTTACTTAAATTTCTTCTCACTGATGAAAGTGTCTGTATTCAAATTCGATTCTTCTGGTTGCATAATAAAGTTAGCAAAAAAATCTAAATTTGATTTGAAATATATTCAAAAGGCAAAAATTAACAAATTTTATTGTTTATTTTATTAAAAGAGTAATTAAAATTACAAAAAAAATGTAAAATAAATATTAATATAAATAGAATATGAGAGACTCCTTCAGAAACATAAAAAAGATATCATCATTAAGATCTCTCCTAATATATATACAGAAAATAAACAACAAGAAAAAAAAACTTCTAATTACCCTTAGTTAATAGCCTTTGTTTTAAAGGTACCATCACAAAACATAACTGTAGTTTTAGATCATTTTCAAGATGATTATATATCTTTTATAATAATCTTAAAAACAATTAAAAACTAACAATATATTTTGCTCAAGAATTTTAAAACAAAGCATTACTTATTCTAACCTTTCCATGCAAATACAGAAAAAAAATAACAAACGTAAATTAATTTTAATGTTGTCTTGTTCTATCTGGTGGTAAAGCCACTGCAGATAGCCGGAAGACCTAAGCTAATCCCTCTCTCTCTCTCTCTCTGTCAGCTCAAACGAAAACAAACAAATCGCCGCTGTTGTAGTAGTTGTTGTTGTCGCTGTTGTTGGCGATTGTGGGGTAGCTCAAGGGAGAGTCTCAAACCTCAGGATATCTCGAGAAGAAGGGCAATCATTGGTACCAAGAGAACTTGGCTGCCAGGAAACGATCCGCTATCACTGGACAACGGTTTCCGCGTTCACACTTCGACAGTTTTACCTGTCTACACCAATGATTGCCAAGAAGAAAAGAAAACAAACACAAAAAGTACAGAAAAATGTAGGGCACTACTGCTATACTACTAACAAATACAAATCTTTTCCCTTCTCTCCCTCTCTCCTTCTCAAAGCTCAAAAAGGCTGAGGCAAATTGAAAACTATATTTACTTATCGAAGCGCTGTTGTTGTTGTTTAAATAATGTAGATAGAAATGAAATGTTATCTAAAAAAAGAAGGAGTATATATAGGTCTTCGACTATAGTGACACTAACACTAGTACACTAGCACACTAGTGTTCTATGCTAAACTCTAGTGTTTTTACCTTGACACTAGTTCTACATCATTAAACACTAGTGTTATCGCCTCTACACTAGTTCAACTCAACGAAAAACTAGTGTTATTACCTCTACGCTAGTTCTACGCCACTAAACACTAGTGTTATTGCCTGTACGCTAGTTCAACTCAACGAAACACTAGTGTTCTTGCCTCTATACTAGTTCAAATCGACGGAATACTAGTGTTATTACCTCTACGCTAGTTCTACGCCGCTAAACACCAGTGCTATCGCCTCTATGCTACTTCTACATCATTAAACACTAGCGGTATTGCGTCTGCACTAGTCCTACATTACGAAACACTAGTGTTATAACATCCACGTTAGTCCTACACTAAAAAACGCTAGTAGTATTACCTCTACGCTAGTTCTACATCACTAAACACTAGCGATAATGCGTCTACACTATATATATATATATATATATATCTGCACATACATTGGAGTTTATTTAGAAAGTATTGTGTATTGTGTAGGGAAGATTTTTTTCTACAGGTGTACTTGAGGAAGACGTTGCTCAGCAGCAGTGGATCTCTTCCGGTCACCTATATGAGCTGTACGTCAACAAATTATTGTAGCATATCCACCGTTTTCTGTAATTATTCTGTATATATTACGCGTTTTGGAGTGATTAGGAACTGTTTTCTATTGAATTCTATCAATTTTGGTTTTATATGCATAGGTGTGTATCGAGAAAAAGTTCTATCGTAATAGACTTTTGAAATAGTATAAGTTTGAATAAAGCTCTCTTAGTTAATGCGTTAGAGAAAAGTGAAGACACATGATTTTCTTTTTAAACATACTGAGTTTGAAATGTGCCTTCATGATTTTATAAGAGAATGTTATACTGGAAGATAGTTTTCATACTTGATTAGTTGTGCGTTCTTATTATATTAGCATATGTAGAATGACGATATCTTTACGTTTTCTTTATCATAGGCATAACTTTCCTCAGTTTTCATTATTATGTTATAGAGATGTAACAAGATCTTTCGAGTAGACAATCAAATGAGAAAGTATAATATTTTTAGAATGTATTTCTGTACTTCTCCGTTTGATTAAGTTGCATTTAGAAAGAACGATTACTAGTAAAGAATCGACCTTGAGTTGAATCAAATAGTACTTTTATTTTGCTTGCACAAAGTTAATCTAATAGTGTTAATTTTTTTAGATAATACACATAATTAAATTATATCTGTGCTATTCTATTCGATTTAACCAGTATTTTGAGACGGCTAGCTTCATTTTACTGCAATGGAAAATCTTGGAAAAATACCGCGAATACATAAACGTGCGTTAGAACCGGAACAAGAATTTCAACAGCGATTAACAAAGCGCTCATCTTTATTGTCGAACAGTGCACTTCCACGTGATGATTACATTTCAATATATAAGAATAAAACAATTTTATACATTGGAGATAATACTATGAGGGTGCTATATAGAGACATAGTAAAATTATTAGTATATAATAGATTACTTGAATATACGGAAGCCAGTTGTGCTAATGGAAATTTCAAGCCTATAGTTGGTATGTGATTAGTATTTTAAAAGATGTAAATTGTAATTTTATGTTGTGATTTTTGTTCAGGCGAAAGTTTAGTTAAAGCGAATGATTCCGTTCAATGTACTGAATATGAAAATATTCGTATTTTTAACATGGAAAATTATAACATTACTATTATATTCATATATGTGTCTACTATATTCGACAAGAAACCAAGTGAACAGTTGAAATATATTACTGATAAGAGATTAGAGAAAAAAATCGATTTAGTTTTCATGTCCTCGTACATTACCGATTTCAATTCGTAAGATTATTCCATTTAGCATAATTCATAGTATTAATATTTTTTGGTTTTGCTAGAGCTAAATTGGCAAGTGTGAGTTCGACAATCGATGAGTATATTTATAAGTACATCAGCGAATTGAATTTCACGTTGAAATGCATTAGAAATGTTTGTCAAAGTGAAAGAAATCCAACTCAAATGTTGTATTGGATTACTCCACATCCCAATAAAACAGATGTTTTCTTTGCAAATGAAAATCAATTTAGAGAGAAACTTCTGAATGAAATCGATAGTATTTGTGTTGAGCTAGGATACCATATATACGACAGATTCGATCTTTGGATGCGTCGAAAAGATTTCGTTAATAACCAAACTGGTTATCTAACACTACATGGTAAGAAAAGAAATACAAAGGAAAATGTGGCAATATCAATTAATCTTTTTGTTTCAGGAATTCGGGAAGTGAACGATACTTTGGCTCGTAATATAGCAAATCATTGGAAGTTACCATTTACATCATCAATTCCACCACCAAGCAGTCTATTTTCATCAAAATAACAATCACTTTGAGTAAATGAGTTTGTTTTGTAATTGGCACTATCTATACAAATAAACTATTGGTCTGTCACAAGAAAGCATTACTATCTTGAGGGTGAGTACATAGATATGGAAATAGTTCCTAGCAACTCACTATCCGGATTTCGATCCTTGCTAAAGGGATCATCATCAGGCAAGATTCGGAACTATTATATCTGCAGTATTAAATATACATAAAGATAAAATATCTCAAAACGAAAGGATAAACGATGAGATAAATTATCGGTTATTATATATTTAAATAGTTCGCAGAAAGAATAAATTGGTGAGTACATAGATATGGAAATAGTTCCTAGCAACTCACTATCCGGATTTCGATCCTTGCTAAAGGGATCATCATCAGGCAAGATTCGGAACTAATTCATATACAGGAAATACTTGCTGTTGAGTGTGTATATGATTGTATGATAATTATCGAAGAATAAGCGTTGTATTCGTTATTAATGATGTTTCGATAACTGTGATGTTTGTATGTCGGTAAAACATTGGTGGAACCGAGTGATATTCATGTAGAATAAGTATTTGATTGTTGCAATCTAGAATAGAAATAATGATACTGATAGAGTGAGTGGTTTGTGCTATTGAAATGGCTTTTTATTTATAGAGGAAACAGGAAAATATAGGAACAGGTGAATGATTTTACTGGAGCGTATATTCGAAAGGTTTATCTCTCTATTTTGGTTAGGAGAATCTTGTGAGGTTTTTTGTGGATTAGATATTGTTCAATGGTTGATAATCATCGAGTTGATAAAAAATGGTCAAATGGCATAACAACAATCATTGCTGGGACAGGTGTGAATGGATCTGAATCGGATATGCTTACGACTCCTTGGGGAATATTCGTTGATATTAATTTAGATTTATATGTTGCAGATTGGGGAAATAGTCGAATTCAATTATTTCGATTGAATCAACGAAATGGAATAACTGTTGCAGGATATGGATCAGTAAATGTAACAATCAAACTTAGATATCCAACAGGAATTGTTCTCTTGAGTGTGATCAATATCTTTTTATTGTTGATCAAGGAAATCATCGAATAATTGGTTCAGATGAATGTCATTTGATAGCTATGGAAATATTTATGTCACCGATTGCAATAATAATCGAGTACAAAAAATCGTGAAAAATCAAGTTTGTAGTAAGTTTTTTTTTTTTCTTTTAATTTGAAATAAAAACTGTTATCTTCGAATTTCCACCAACAGGTGAATTGAATTATTTTAAAAAAAAAGAAACATCAATCGAATTCAATTGTAACAGAACTTTATCAACAATCAAAAAATGGTCGATTCAAAACTCAACAAACGAGAATTTCTCTGAAATAGAATTTGATAAAAAGATTATGACAAGTCGAAGTGAATTGTATATCCAAATTTAACAAATAGTTCATCAGTTGATCAATTGGTTGAAATCAATAGTTTCTTTCAATCGAATCAATTTGAATACAATAAAAATCAATCTTCATTGACAATCTTTGCCAATGATCGCCATTGAGTAACTCACAGAGATTGTTTTGAGATTGAAAAAATTGATGTGTCTGTATTTAAAGATGTGTAATCAAATCTCTTTTGTTCTGCTTTTGTATCAACGAATGTCCGAAAGAGAAAAAACTCATTTGGAATATTTATTTCGGTCGAATAAATTCAACACAAAACTTTACTAAATGGATTTTATTTGATCAAATGACGAATTTTGAAAATATTTGTTCGTTTTCGAAATGAAACTCATTGGAAATTCGAAGTTATTTATCAATTCGAACGAATCAACAGTTCATCATTTGAAGTTCAATTACCAATCGGAAATTGTCTTGATCTTTTCGTTGAAATTCGTGATTATTTAGATGGAATTACTCGATTCAATCTTTCTTCAATTACTGTTACTAAAGAAGCATTTTCTGGTTTATTATCTTCAAATCTAAATCAAAATGGAATTCCATTGACAACTATTTCAGTTTCGTCATTATTCAGTCAAGTCAATCTGCTCGTTTCGAATTTCTCAAAGAAATCAACGAACAAGCCAATCGTCGTGAAGATCTCATCAAATCTCTCTCACTTGTTCAACTAACAAATTCAACAAATTAATTACAAATTTGGCTGCAAAAAATGCCGTTCGAAGATGTTCAAATGATTGTCATTCAACTTCTTCAATATGCTTCGAATCTTTTAACAGTTGTCAATGGGCCTTTACAAAAACGAATTGAAATTCTCGAGAAAGATTCTCAAAAGAAATTAGCTGATTCACTCAATGAGAAACTAAATCAAATAATTTTCATCTTAACTTCTTCATGAAATTTACGTTTAAATCTCGGACAAAATTATTCAATTGAAACACCTCAAGTTTTTCTCTCTTTTGAATCGAATGAATTTATCATCGAATTTAAACCAGAATCAAATTGTTTCATTTCGAGTTCGTTTCTCTCTCTTTTTGTTTTTTTAAATTCCGTTGGCTATTTACGGTAGATCTCTAATCGAAAGCAATACAAATCTTTCTCGATCTTTATCAATTTCAATTCTCGATGAAAATGGAAATGAAATCCCGTTTGAAACAACCTCTTTAAATCCAATAGAATTTTTCATTCCTCGAATGATTTTAACCAATGAAACCTTTAATTTTGTGAATCTGACAACTGATCTCCCCAATTTCTCCTATCGATTCGTTTATAAATTCGATAAGCAATCGAGTTTTACTAATTCAATTGAAGTCAACAATCAAAGTTATTTTACTTTTATGATTGATAATCAACAAACAGTTGGTCATCGAACTCTAATCTTGAGGTTTAGAAGAAGGCGAGAATCAAGAATATGAATATCGAGTTTATTCGTCAGGTTGTTATTATTTGAATAAAGAAAACGAATCTTTCTCTCGACGAATTCTTTGTAATTTGTGAATCGAATCGTTGTTTTTTTATTTGATTATTACATAAATTGAGGATATTCCATTAGTGAATATGATAGATGCATCATTCAAATCGAAAAACTCTCTCACTGTGAACGTTAAGTCAAAATTAAGTAAATAGAACTCAAATTGTTACCAAGAACGTCATGAAAAAAAAACGAACTTCTTCTTTTGTCATAAAGTCAAGTCAATTTCATGATTTTAAAAAACTCTAAAAAATAAATATTTATAATTGAGTTCAATTTAAGCAATGAGTTTGGTCATGATTTGTCCTATTTCCAACTCGTAATTTATAATTTGAACTAAAATTAACTCTTTGATTGGTAATTGGTGGATTCAGTTGAGAGTTATTATTTGAACAATACGAAACCATTTCAGAGGAATTTAATTCTCGTAAACCGAAAACTAAAGATTGATGATTTCGAGTTTGTTGATTATCAATGAAAAACGAATGAAAATTCGAAGGACATTGATCGAATTTATAAATTAATAAATAACCAACTGACGAATTCAATGATTCAATTTCGATGTGAACTGAAATCGAAAAGTGAAAAAGAAATCGAACGAGAAACATTTGTATTTACTGAATTAGAAAATGAAGTTAAAGGTTCAACTTTCGATTGAAGAGAATCGAATAGCTCCATTGGCAAATGTTTGATTCGAAAGAGATTCAATTATTTCACTTTGTAAACTCATCAAAACTTCGGAAGTATTGACAATCGACTGTTGACCAACATTTAAATGAATATTTAAAATTGAATTCAAACGAGAAATTATTTCTTTGACTTGATTTTGAATTTGATTTGCTAATTCTTTTTGTTGATAAAGATTTTTCTCGTTTTTATTTAAAAGATTGATTTTCATCCATTCAGATTCTAAATCTAGAATCGTCGTTCTTTGTTGTAAAGGACCATTGACAGCTGATAAAAGATTTGAAGCACATTGAAACAGTTGAGAAATTTTCATCGAAATCGATTGTAAAGCTAAAGTTAATTGAAAACATCGATCAGCTGCAACTGAAATCGTGTTTCGAGTTAATTGATTTGTTGATTTAGTCAATTGAACTAATGATGAAGATTGAGAATTTAATTCTTTTTCGAATTCAATAAGAGCTGATTCATTCAATGAACTATTCGTTGGTTGATTTTGAGTTGTTAAAGATGAAATTGAAATAGTTGAAAGAGGAATTCCATTTGAAACAGCATTTTGATTTCCGGTTGAAAGTAAATTCGTATTCAATTGAGAATCTGTTCTAACTGAGTGTTGATGAAAGATTAAATTTAGTTAAACAATTTAATTGATCTCAAATTTCAACAACTAAATTTTGATTTTCTCCTGAAGGTAAATAAACTTGAAAAAGCGATCATCAATTGATTTGTAAAAGAATAAAGAGAATAATCTTTAATTCCATCTTCATCAAACTTCAGGAGGTTGATTGATCACAAATTGCAAAGCACTTGTTACTTGTTTCATTTCGAAATGAATAAACAACTTCGAATTTCCAAAATTGAACTGTAGGATTTTGAAGAAATAGTTTTGAGTTTGATTAAATAAAATCCAAAGAGAAGAATTCGCTTGTCCAGAATAAACATTCCAAGTGATTTTTTGAATCGAAGAACAATTTCCGAGACAAAGAGAAAAAAGAGCAACTTGAGTTGTTGGATTTACGAATTGATATTCGAGATTCGGTGAAGGAAGATTTTGAGTCTGAACAAGAATATAACCCGTCGATTGTTGAGATGGATTTTCGATATTTGTCATTTGAACCATAAATTGATGAGTTCGATTCGGTTGAAGTGATTTAGAAAGGGGATTGTCAATGAAGAATCATTTCTTTGGTCTTCAATTGTCAATAAAACACCCTCAATATTTGGGTTGAGAGTAATAGTTAATTCAACTTCAAAGATTCCAAAAGGAAGTTTTTTTGCTGGAATAAATAATTCAGTCGATGTTGTTTCAATTTGAGAATCGAACGAAATTATATTCGAATTATTTTTTCGAATTCGATCAAAGAAACGATAGAAAAATCTTGACTTCGACGAAATTTCAACGGATTTATTAATGTTGATCCATTTGGAATTAAAATTATTTGAGGAGATCTACACGCTGAGAACAAAACAAAAACGTTTTTTTCTCTTTTTCAATTTTCCTTTCAACGATTTACTTTGATTAACGTTTGTTGTCGTTGTTGTTGTTGTTGTTCCTAAATAATGAAATGAAAATATTGAATCGTTGTTTTTTTATTTTACTATTGGATCAATTTGATAATAAAGAAAACTTTTGAATTCGATTATTACTGTAATCGACAACAAATAAATTTCCAAAACTATCAAAAGCGAGACTTTGTGGAGCAGACAATTGATTGGATGTTGCACCTGATGACATTGAACATGCAACAATACAACGAAAACCATTTTCATCTGAACCTATTATTCGATTATTATTAGTATCTGTAATGAAAAGATATTTATTTCCATTCAAAATCACGTGTGTTGGATAATAAAGTGAAATTGTTATATTTGCAGATGTCCCATGTCGTGAAAATCGCGGTGATTTTGGTGATTATCAAAAAAGTTGACGATTAATCGGATTCTAAGAAAATAGAATAATAATTTCTTATCCAATAACAAAAATATATGAGCATAATTATTATTTAAAATATCAGTTATAGAAAAGATTCATATTAAATCCAGGGGTTTTTTTTTGCTAGGAAAAGCTAAATCTTTCGTCAACTTGATGTCGATAGTGGAGGCTTAAATCTGGTTGGTCGAAGAAAACAGAGATCAACGTTTTGATTATTTGTTTATCAATTTAGTCGAACATAAATTAAATTTTTACTGTGTACACATAATTCATTCATCACCCTTTTCATCTCGATGTATAGAACTATTTCAATTAATTTTTTAGATGGAAAATTCCAACGGATTCGATTAATCTGAATGTTTTCGTTTAAAGATTTCTAGCCAAGAAATTGCATGAAGACCATGTATTACTTGCCATTTCTAGTTCATTTTAGATGTTTTCTCCTTCAATTCAACGACTCGATCATGCTGGTCAACAAAAGAAGAAACGTTTACAACGAAAAATTGATGCGTTGCATGTTTGAGGGTGATATTGAATCTGATAGCACATCATCGTCAGATGGCTTACGTGGTTATCCTATATTTCGAGAACAACCTTGACTTTGCTGCTAATCAATTGGCAAATTTCCAATTAAATTAAACAGTAGTAAATTTATCTCATCACTGGCTTTACCTTAGTTGCAGACCAACAATTTGTAGTTGAATGCGGATATAAATAATATTTTTTTAGATAGTATTTGGTACTGTATAGATCAATAGGTTTATTGGAATGCTATAAAAGTTTGATAAACCGATTTGATGGATCTAATATAGATGAATGAATTAGAATAATTGAATCTTTAATGTTGATTTCGAAGAAATAATTCGAATGAATATAAAGTGATGGCGGAAGTATTGTTTTTTATTAGGGAATTGGATGTTATCTAGAATAAATGAGAGAAATGATTTCGATCGGTTAGATGAAACGATTAAATATGAATAAAAGAGAGAGAATTTTATATGGAAAAGGAGAATGAAAAACGTTTTGAACTCAAGGTAAAAATATGGAATATTTTAATTATAGGATATGCCTAATCGAAGTTCATATCTGATTGATTAGAAGCAGTGGTTTGTTGGAAATTTCTATGTCGATCTGCAATTGAAATTGAGAATATGGTCAGATGATGAATATACGGTTTTAAACTTATCTAGAAATGGCTGGTATTTACATTTGATTTTTTTTTGCTTTATTTGTTAATAGCCTTGAGTTGAGGCTTTTTGTGTATTAATTCATTAGCAGCATATGGTCGATTACGATTGCCTACGATAAGCCGATTATGTATTCCATGTAAATTGCGTTTAAAATGTCGAAAACGTCTTTCATGATTGTAGTGAATAAAAAATTTGTTGTCTCTTGATGATGATGATGATTTGTTAACAAAGATCATAGGATGAGTAGTAGTGACTACACTATACACGCGATATATTACACAAATCGTTCGACATATTTTAATCCGGAATATATATCATACCAGATTCTCTTGCCACTGATAACATTCTCTTCAAAAAAAAAACAGTTCCCACATGCAATCCATTTCTTCATATCGATAGCAACAACGTCAGCTTCCGCAATTCTTCAATAAAGTAAACAATCTCTTAAACGGTAGTCCATTGAGCCAAATCGTTTTAATTATAGTGGGACTAAATTGCAACTACTCAGTGGTGGTATTTATATAAACAAAAGCTTATAAACAACGTCGAATTGAGATTCACCGACAAAAAAGAACTCCAACATCTGTGATACTAAAACAAATAAACCGAAACAACTCAAATTACATGAAATTGATTCCTTACACTACAAACAAACCTCAAAAATAAGCAAATAATCATTATCATGCACTATACAATGGATAAAAAACAAAAAAAAACACTTAAAGATTTCATCATAGATCAACCACCGTAAGGGCTTTGAAGGCTCACATACCTCTGTCCTCCTAAATTTTCGAGCTCAACAAGATAGAACATAGAAACCCCTCAAAAACCTTAAATTGACAAAGGTCAACAAAGTATTTTCGAACGAACTCGAAGTCTTTTGGTAGATAAAATGAAAAAGGAAAGAGTTGATGTGAATGTTGTATGTATGTTGAGTAAGAAGAGAATAAGTGTTGGTGTATATTGAATGGTTGACGTGTATTGAGATATATCTGTTGAT
>Ga0209922_101359_pt1 | contig 23847 bp, 23 predicted proteins | sample ThiBiot_500_biof_FD_183946 | JGI IMG/M metagenome (GOLD analysis project Ga0209922, IMG submission 183946) | Wastewater bioreactor microbial communities from Cape Town, South Africa - Thiocy_expt_500_biof (SPAdes) | ecosystem: Engineered > Bioreactor > Thiocyanate-remediating > Anaerobic-Aerobic ... | reverse complement strand
AGAAAAATGACGATAAATTTCTGTTTTTCAACTCGAACAAGTTCTACTTTAGATGAATAAGTCGGTCCAATACCTTTCTTAGTTGTTCCGAGACTAAATTCGATGTTTAGTTTTCCAAAAAAAAATCTAATAGTACTAACCTGCTCGTTCCACGACCTCGTTCAATGAGCCCATCGGTTTGTTTATGAAAGTCAAAAACTAATAAACAACAAATCTGTCATTCGAAAACACATTTCTTCTCTTTTCTTCCTACCGAGATGTGCTCGATCGGAAATTAATAAACGTTCTTTCCAATTCGTTACACCTCGGGATTCATTCTTTTGAATTTCTTCGATTAATTCCGGAAGATTAACAACACATCCATTACCTATACAAAAAAAAGTCATTTTCTAATTCGATAACCCAAGTCTATTCGCATACCAATTATGTTAATACAATTTTGTAAATGGAAACCTGATGGAAGCATATGAAAATCATATTCAACACCTTCAACAACAACACTATGACCAGCATTGTTGCCACCCTAAATAAAATCGAGTCTAGAATCGAATATTTTCTCTTGAATAATTTCGTTTACTTGACAACGACAGACAACATCAGCTTCAGATGCTAATAAATCAACTAATTTTCCTTTGCCCTAGACGCAAAAAATAATTTATTTTATTCGATTCTCTCACACCTCGAATCTCACTTCATCACCCCATTGAGCACCAAGCACAATTGAAACCATCGAAGGACTGGGAAATGAATGTACAGCTGCACTGTTTCTTCGATGAAGCGTTGTCGGGTTCGTCGACATATTCACACAAACAAAGTAATTGAAAATCTACTGAATAAACAAATAGCTACACGTTCTTTTTTTATAACGAATAAATAATACGTAAATGACGTCATTATTATTGATCGTAAACGGAGACCTCTGTTGGATTTTTTATTGAAGAATTTTAAATCGAATAAAAATAGGTAGAATGAATCATGATGATTGTGTGTATCTTATCGTCAGATGATGAGAAAACTTCCTTAATTTCAAATTACGGAATTGATAGTGACACAGAACAATTTACTAGTACATGATTCATTATCAAAACTACGAAGATCATAAAGCTAAAAAGTGATTTGATGATAGTGTTCTGTCAGATGTATACAACGCGTTAATTTTTTTATTTTCTAAATTAAATTTTTGTTCTTTTTTTTCTTTTCGTAAATTAATTAATCGAAAGTGTAGCCTTTGAATGATTGTTTTCTATCACTAGACTATGGCAGATTTATCATCAATATCGGATTCAATTCGATCAGATTTAGTAGAATGAATAATTTTTCAATCGAACGATGACAATTGATCGATGACACTTTTAGGTTGATATTGCAATTGATTTTTTGAAAAATCCGAAGATTATTGATGAACCAATTGATAGAAAACGACAATTTTTACAGAAGAAAGGTTTCCTTTGAATAGATTCTTTGAATTGATCTATTATTTCATTTAGGATTAACTGATACGGAAATCAATGAAGCATTTCAATTTCTACCAATTGAAGATACATCGTCTAGACAAATTCAAACTCCTTCAACTACTCGAAAAATTTTAAATAATTTAACATTTGCCAGTGTTCTTGTTTTTGCTATACATCTAATCAAAGAAAAATTTCTCTCACCGACACCTGCGCATGAACAATCGACAGAAAACGATTCAATCAATCAACTTATCGCTAATCTACAGAAATCTATTCAAAGTTTACAATCAACTATTAATAAACTCGAACAAACAGCTTCATCATTAACTCAAATCGATCCACAGCAAACATCGACATCAATCAATGAACTAAAACTCGAAATTGAAAGTCTTAAACGATCATTTCAACCACTACCACCAGTAAACAACTATTTATACATTAAAATCAAAATAATCGAGAGTTTATCTTGTCTAGAAAACTTCAACATCGGACAATGACAGTGATGGCATAGTGATTATTTCTGAATAGAACATATCTGGCAATCATTTGTTGAAAAACTAATTTAAAATAAAAACATCGATTGCTGAATACACAAAAAAAAACAGAAAAAAAAGAAACACATGCACGCGCACATTTGTTTATATTTTTAGTTAGACTTCGAATTCATCTGTCCATTCGACACTGTTTCCAAGTAATTTATTCACTTTATTCCATTCACGTTCACGTTCATATTGAGGATCAAGATTGAAACGAACTTTAGGTTTTAATGTTTGTTGTTGTTGTTGTTCTTCAGGTGGTGTTTCGATAGATTTTGACGGGGTTATTTTCATAATTGATGATATTGGTCGAGTAGAATTTTGTGGCGACGAATTGTTTTGATGACTTTCGATTAGATATACATCTTGATTATTGATTGACCACAATGGATTCGTTTGAGATAATTGAAATTCTTGTTCAAGATCGATTTCACCATTATCAGCGCTCTCATCACCTTCGGATAGTTCATTGACTGAACTATCGTGAGTGTCATCGTCTTCTGAATGATTTTCAATGAATGATTGATCAGATATGGAATTATGAGCATTGGACGGATTAGAAAGATTTTCTTTTGTATTAATCGCTGGTATTTGTTGAATTATCGATGATGTACTATCGTCGTCATCGTCATCATCTTCGTCACACGAGATTTCCGATTGTGGAAAATGAAACTGTTTGATTTCGATATCAGGTGATGAGCCAACATTAGGAAAAAAACTTTCCGATAGATTCGATTGATAAGAATTTGTTGTTGACATATTCCAAAAATGTTCATCAATAGGCGATGACATCGGAAGAAAATCATCATCAACAAGTACACCGGACGGTTTGCTATTATCATCGAATTCTAAACTTGTTAGACTACGTTGTGATGTAAGTGTCATTGTCGATGATGAACTACTATCATACGAATCACGTATCGAACGAAAATCCATCGAACGTGAATAACCATTATGTTCAGTTGAATAACGTTGTTTCGATAATGGTAACGATGTTATCGAATGTGGAATATTCATTGGATTAGTTTGATTCATCGAAATATTCTAAATATAATTAATTATTAAAATAATTTACTTAGCAAAGGAAAATATTTGCACGTACGCGTGCTGTTCTCGTCACCGGTTTGCTTATTGTTTGTGGTCGTTGAAGGATATTTCTTGCTGTCTGATCTTGCTGTTGTTGTTCGAATTTCAGACAGTTAATTAGCATACTCATATCATCATCGAATTGTTCAATAGCCGTATGTATTCGATGATTATTAGCATTATTATTATTATTATTATATTCAATATTTTCAACAGGCGATGTAACTGTTGTTGTGCTCGAAGCACTATCGTCGATGAAGCGGAAACGGTCGATTTTGTGCATGAAATCTTTTGAATGAGATAAAGTTTGTTTATCTAATGAATTTGTTTGTGTTGTTGAATCAATTGTTGAACAGAAAACTTTCGGTTGTTTAGCAAATGTACTACGACGTAACGAAATCGAAAGTGATGCACGTCGGCAAGGTTTTAAATTGACACTACCATCATTAGTATCGGTATGTGTGCCGTCGGCTATCGTAGATGTCAATGAAGAACACAGGGGATGTGAGTTCGAAGGACGTACAAGTGGTAAAAGAGCATTGAGAGAATATTTACGAGTATTATGATTCAATGAATTCTTATGAGTAGATGTTAATAGTGGAGTTTGATCATCGTACTAGAACATACAAACAAAAAGAAAAATAATGAAGAATAGATTAAGAATAAAAAAAAAAGAAGAAGGAAAGAAAATGAAGAAAAATGAACAAGGATAATGATGAGGAGAAGAAGAAAGCGAGCAAGAAGAAGCTGAATTAGTTTTTTTTTCTTATTTTTTTTAACAAGAAGAAAAGGAGAGTGTGAGAGAGAGAGAGGCGAAGGAGAAGTTACCTACCGGTTGATGATCTTCATCTGGTGAGACTGCTGATTCTATTATCTCAGATGAAGTTGGTAGAATATCTCGGTTTATTTCTCCTAAGATTTCATTATCTTTTCTTTCTGATGTGTCGGTGATATGATTAGCATTGTTTTCTTTGACATAAATTTTATTCTGTACTGTTGTTTCATTGTTACTTGACGGCAATTGAACTTGTTGAGATGACCTAATAGGTTCATTATGTGTTGAACGATGTTGTAAAGTAGATTTCGAGAGTTTATCTTGACGTGAATGATTTCGTGCGGTAATACACGGTAAACAAAGTTTGTGTAGTGTTGGCGACGACAGCTTTGAAAGAATTTAGGCGTAATTTTAGAAATCTTTTTATTTTGTTTAATTGTTGATAATCATAGATTGATTTCAAAAGAAAAGAAAAGAACAAGAAACGAAGGCCATGTTTCTTTTTTTGGTTATGATCAGATTTGATTAACGATAAATAAGGAAACGAAATAAAGAAGAAGAAAAAAGGAGAGAAAACAATAAGAAATAGTTTATCTTAAAATACAAGAAGAAGAAGAAGACGAACAATAGTGATGATGTGCACATACACACAATCCAAACATGTCAATTGACTCGACTACGTTCTTTCTTTCTCCTACTATTCTCTAGTCAAGATGACGAACGGCATTCTTTTTCATTAACATGACAGCGAGAGCCTTTTCTCGTTCTTTTTCCCATTTATGATATTTGTTTCTTGCGGCTGACAGAAATGAGCGAGTATAAGAATTCACGAATAGAGACAAGCAAAGAGAATATCTAAGCACAGGAAAACGACATGCTCTCTTCTCCCCTCCTCTCCTCTCTATGCTTCTACTTTACTGAATGACTAGTCGCATTAAAGCTGGCTCGTCGTCACAGTAGATAGATTCAATTTGCATTAACAAAATAAAAAACAAGTAGAATATGAGTATGCTCTCATGCAATCTTATTATCAATATGTTCTATGACAGAAAAAAAGAAGGCGAAAGATATTTGTTCTTTTCTTTAGAAGAGAGGAAAAGAAATCGATTTTTAATTGAAGATTAGAAATGAAATTAACTTTTTTTTCCTTCTTGTTATTTACTAAATGATTAGCTTAGAACTATATAGCATGCATAGAAAATTGATTTTTAGTCTCTAGACAGACAAATCGACATCATTACTCTTGCGTATAGATTGATAGACAGCTCTAAGTCGGTGAGCTAACTATTTCCCTATTTGGCATTTATCGATCAATAGAGAACATATCTTGACAATATGTTCGAGTAACGAATGCATAGTCATTTTTGCATTTCTCTCTTGCCTTTGAGAACGATTGATTATTGAAAAAAAAAGTTGATTGACAGTTTGGACATATTAGTTTTCTTGCTAATTGGTTGTTCGACGAATAAACTGTTAATGAAATATTCATGAATAATCGAACGATATCAAATATTGATTATCTTTGCTTAGACAAATCGAACAAATAGTTTAGCCTTAAACGACATTCCACCTGTCATGTGAATGCTTCGGGCGATGACAAGCAACAAAAAAAAATGGATACTTAAGGTTTTTTTTCTTTTTGGTTTGTGTTTTTTGCAATATGTGTGTGCGTGTTGTTGATCGTTAATCTTTACCATGTCGTTTATCGGTTTATTTGTATTATCATGTGTAAGAATGTATGTATAACAAGGGCAAGACAAAGAAAACGATTAGTAAGAAGTAAAGATAAACAAGTGTCGATCACGTTAGTTATGAAGAGTTTTTTGGAAGAGGAATTTTCTAATGGCAAACTAAAACTAACTTACGGGATGTAATAATGTTGTCGAATATGTAATTGATTTTAGATTAGAAATTTTCGATGTGTCACAGGAGGTGGTGACATGATAATGTTGATGTTTAACGTCTGTTCGATCTCCGCGTGTACAAGGTAAAACACTGGCAGCTGTTACTTTCGTTAGCGGATCGCAAGCAGGAACACTCAAACGTTTGTTCGGAAATGAACTCGTCGATTGTTCATCGAAATGTGTGTTTACTTGTGGACGATTGTATTTCTGTGTGTAATACTAAAACAAGACAGTTTTTTTTCAATTAAGAACTTGTTTATATTTTCTTGATTTATTCGTTTATGTAACGAGACAATCGAACTACTCGATTCAATCAACTCATAAGTAAACATATCGATTCTCTTATGTAATCAAAAAAATTTTTGGAAAAAAAAACTAAATTAATTTTATCTGAGTCTAATCAAATAAAACTTATTTGGATTTTGTTCGAAAGGAAGAACGAGAAAGAAAAACCTGATTAGCACGATATAAAAAGAACCAAAGAATTTTTTTTTGATATTTTATTCAATTTCTCGAGTCAGAAAAAGGGGGGGGGCGAAAGAGAGAAAAAAAAAGCTATATTTCTAATCACTAACAGGATGTGTTATTAACTATCGTGACAATTGTTCACAATGGTCGAATAACAAGGGAACGAGTTCTCTCTCTCTGTCGTCCTTGATTATGATGACGTGAAAAACAACGAGAAATAAATATATACTTATTTATTTCGAAGAGTATTCGATGATATACTAATAAACTATCGATACGATTCGACTTTTCATTGGAACCGAGTGCATGTCACGATACCAATCAGGATTCTATTATCCGATGTCTCAAGTGAAATGATGAAAGATGATAAGAATATGCTTAGAAAGCTTATTCTTCATTAAATCGTCTAATAAGTTCTCGTGTACACTTACGATTAGGTTCGTTGGATTTCTCTTCTTTCGAAAAGAAAAAGCAAAGTAAATGAATATATAAATAGCTGAATGTCTCGTTTCTTAGATTTTCTCTTGAATCAATTGATTGAACACTATTCTTTTACGTTCTCGCAATTGTCGTTTCTCGGTTTCTTTCTTTTGCTAATAATTTATTATGTGTTTGTTCTGTTTCTTTGAACGGGTAATATTAAGTGTATATATATATAGATCGATGTCTCAATGCTCTCGTTTTTTCCTTCTTCTTTTCTTCTTCTTCGAGAGAGAGAGAGAGGGAAAAAATTATTAGTGATCTGACGGTTACAGTATGAGAAATATAGAAGAGTAAATTGAATGTGTTTATTCAATAAATGAGCATTTGCACTTACACCAACACTACCACGTCGAGAACTTGGCTCGCTGTATTGTGCCGTACGAATTCGTATGATATCGGTTTGTAAATTGTCTGTTTGTTCAGTTCGACAAGCGTTTCTAGGACGAAGAAAAAAAAACAACAAAATTGTATTCAAATCAAATATAAACTTGTATCATCATTATTTCCGTCAATCGATTGTTTATATAATCAAGTTAAATGTATCATATCATGCTCTCGATTTTTTTTGTATATATATATATACGCGTCAATCGATGAATTATAAAATACGCATAGACAATATCGATCGATCATGGAGATATAAAATCGGACGTACATGTCATCAACTTACTTAAATCGAAAGAAAGCAATAATCAACATAATAAAACTAATAATAAAAACTACAGTTACAATAACTTTAATTTGAGTTTTTGTTAAAGCTGAAAAAGAAACATAAATAATAAGATTGAGAAGATGTGCGTAGTTTTAGTTTACTCGTCAATTCTCGATTAAAAGAAAATCCTGTCGATGACATATCCAATGAATTCAATCGATTCGATGATGATAGAAGATATTCATCAGTAAAATTTAACTGTCGTATAAAACGACGTTTGATAAATGATTGCATTGTACGGCTACACGTATTTCGATCTCATATCATGTGAAATTGGCATTAGTTTTACTGAAATAGAAAGAAAAAGAGAGAGAGAGTGTGCAGAGAAAAAGAAAAAGAAAAAAAAGATCATCGTCTCATCAATACAATATTCCTGAGAATGAACAGCTATTTAAGCTGTCAAATTGAATTATGTTCATAAGTATCAATCTTTCATTTCCTTAGGTTTATCTACAAGTGATATTGTTGAAATTCTTACGTTCTTGTTTTCTGTTTTGTTTTAATTATTTAAAGAAATTTTATGGAGAAGACAAACAAAGAACAACATTTCCTAATGTTGTTATTTTACCATGACACGTTCTCGGCTCAATATTTTCCTTCTTTTTTTTTTCTTCTAAAGAATATTTTTTTAAAAAGTAACGCAACAACGGCCCATTAGATTTCTTTTATGCGTTACGACTAAGAAAAGGAGAAAAAGAAAGAAGAGAGAGAGGGGAAAAAAGGCTCAATACTAAATGAAAAGACATCGCCGACTAATATTCTATCCATCATCTCACATGTACGCTATGAATCTGAATAGAACATGTCAAAATAATCGATAGTTTCGATTGAAAAATGACTCGAGTGAGAATTGAAATTCGAATGACATTTAGAATACTTAATTATTGACATCGATTAATCGACGATTCGCGCAGTTGATAATAATAATAAAAACAGAAAAAACTTCGAAGCTGCCTTCTCAAACATGCAATGCTAACGTTGTCTTTTTATCGAAGATCTTATCTTTTCTTTAGAAAAAGAAACTTTATTAGTGGAAAAGAAAAAAGAACGAAGGAAAGTAGCTATATAGTCACCCATAATCATGGCACAGAAATGCGGTTTATAATTACGTAGAAAATCCGAGAACAAGAACGAAGAAGGAAAAAGAAAAAGAAAACAAGTAAGTTGTCATATGATAAGATATAAAAAGTTTTTTTTTGTTCCTGTTCCACGTAAAAAAATCAGAAGAACAAGACATTGAAACTAATTTTCTCTTATCAATCAATAGTTTCAAACAGCTGCAAGTAATCTAATTCAATTTGACGACACATACTTAACTTGTCTTTACTTGTTATTGTCATTTGTCTTTAACGTCAATGATAATTCGAAACGGAGATGTAATTATATTCGAACTCGAAATAACTGTCATCAAATTACTCGTAAGATTATTACAGGATTACATTCAAATCGTTGACTTCAATTATAAAAGTTCTTTTTCCCTCTCTCTCCTTAGTAACTATTTACATTTCTGAAAAGCTAGTGATTATTTCTTTTGCTCTAGATTATAGATGCGCGTGCAAGTGTGTTATATTTCTCTCTCTTCTTCGTTTTTTTCCTTTATTCGTTATTGTTAGATTAGCGTGATCGGCAGCTAACGATTGTTCAGCTATTTTGACAGCCTTCTCATAAGATGAATATGCTTCTGAATAGTTTTCCATTTGTTCATGAATTATACCAATGTTATTGTAGTTCACAGCTAAATCGAGATGATTCGGTGCAAGAATATTTTGTCGAGTGGTAAGTGCTTGTTCAAGAAAATCAAGTGCTTCTTCGGGCTTATTGATTCGACCAAGGAGAACACCGATATTTGAACAAATACGTGCGATCTCATCCACATTATCAACCGATAAGCATTTCTCTTGGCTTACTCTTGCACGTTTATAATATGACAGTGCCTTTTCATATTCGCCAATTGCATTGTATATAAGACCAATATTACTGTAAGTCAAAGCTAAATCAGCATGATTCCGTGAAGTTAAGTCATTTTGGATTGAACACACTTCTTCATATAATTTTAATGCTTTCGTATATTCATTTTGTTTATATCGTGTCAAAGCCAAATTGTTATAAGCTACAATTAGATCGTAGTAATCACAGCGGGATGATCTTCGTCGCCATTCAAGTACTTTTTCATACGGTAAAATCGCGTCAGTATATTTGCCCATGTTGAAATGAGTATGACCAATATCATTGAGCGTTGCCATTGTAGAGGGATCGTTGAAGGAAAGCGATTTCCGTCGAATGTGAAATGCATTGGAATAATACGAAAGTGCTTTATCATATTCTTTCATGTTGTAATATGAATCACCAATATAACTGTATGTTCTAGCTAAATAAGGATGATTTTGATCATGTAATTGCATTTGTTTTGAAAGTGCTTTTTCATAGAATTCAATAGCTTCGTCATATTTTCCTGTTTGATCTTTTAGCAATCCGAGTTTATAATAAATTGATATTGTCTCTTTTTTATTTGTGCATTGTTTGAGTAGTTTTTCATAGATTTCTTGAGCTTTCTCATAGTTTTCTATTTTTTGTAAGAATTCAGCCAATTGATACCATTCTTGATGATTAAAATTGTATCTTCGATGTATTCGTTTGGAAAGCACATGAAGATCGGTATCATGGTCAGATAAAAAAGTTAATTCCACGCGATAAATATCCGAATCTTCACCATTCTGCACGATATTTTCAATACGAAAAACTGAATGCAAAGTAAAGAGAATCTCGTAGTATTTTGATTGAGATTGATTATCATTTGGAATCAAAAAATAAGGTGATGTCGATCTAATAAAATCTACGACAATGACAAATAGAATACCGATCATGTCATTATTTGATGATGCATTTTTAGCATAATTCATTTGAACTTTTTTATTTTCGCTAGCCAACATAAAACTTTCGAATGAAAATAATCCATTTCTGGCTTCTCGTATTCTATTCCAATCAGATTTATATACACCTTGTCCATAGTAGAATCTCTTTGGATAATATGGAATATGTTTGTTCAATTGTTGTGTAATCGAATGATGCAAATCAGCAATGAAAAAACCAAGTTTAAGAATCAGATCCATATCCATCATTCTGAAAGCACGATTAATCATCGAAGATAGAAATCGATTACATGTATACCAGTAAGTACATGGCATTTGGCCATAATTCTTTTCAAAATAATTAATAAACCTGATTTCTTCATCATTTTCTGCAAACATATTCCGGTAATATTTAACATAGTCTTGGAGTGATTGTTTTTGATCGAATGGTAATTGAAGTAAAATTTTCTTCAATACGTGCATACGAACAAACGATTGATCTATCTTATCAAAATTTTGCCTTGAAATATCTTCAGTGGTGTTCACACAGGTCCATGGTATAGGATCGTGTTCATATTGTTGGCATAGTTTTGTCAAAGCATTGGCTAACGATTGTACTTCAGTAAAAACACCTCGGATTTTAGGCCAGCTCTTTACCCATTCTTCATGATATTTCTTGTTTCGACAGAATATAAAAATTGAATTGATTTGATTCATAGAATGCACACGTTGCACAATCCTTTCGCCATATGAACCCGAAATAATCATACAGACTTTATCGTGATTTGATTCTTGAAGAAATTCGACACATTGATCACCATCATCGAATGATTTAATATTGGTGATTGTTTTTTGAAAATGTGAAATGATTTTATAGGTATCATCAGTTTCTTTGTTAGCATTGCCGTCTAACCATATGAGTGAAAGACTTTCCAGTCCATTTAAACTTTTACTAGTTGAAATATCGCTACTACGATGCCTCTTTGTTGAAGAACGAAAGCGTTCGGTGCTCATATAATGAATGAAAATAGAACAAGTGCACTATAAATTTTGATGTCTACGATCGATAGAATAAATGTTCGTTTTTGCTCGATGATATTACCTTTGCTTTCAGACGCCTAAATTTGCCATAGTTTTTTTTTCTCATTAGAAAAACCTTTGACTGTAATTAGTCATTTAATAATAGTTTTCTTTTGTATTCTTATCTAATGAAGCGTGACAAACCATTGATGCAAAGGAAAATAAATAGTGATTCAAATGAGTAATTGCTTGATCGAAAGGCTGACTTCGTTTTTTCTTATTTTATTGGGTTTACTGCAGTTTCAGAAATAATTAGAATAATGAAAAATCCAAACTTTTAATTTATATATAAAAACAACAAAATTTGCTCTTGTATATGTTAATCATTTCAATTTAATACAAAGATAGAAACGTGAAGAACGATATGTTTAGTCTTGAATGAATATTTCTGTTTAAAAACTGTTTGTCATTGATATTCATGCATTGCAGTTTCTAGACAAATAAACAATAATTTGTGTATTTAATTTTTATCTCTTTACTAATTGTGTGAATGTGTGCCTCTTCCTGGTTGTAAAGAATTATAGAGTGGACGATTAGAAGATGAGCCAGGGCTATGTGTGGAGCCATCATCCGAAGATTGTGGCTTGTTATGTCTTGATTGATCAGAGGATGACGGTCGTTGACCTGATTCTTGTACCTAGAATAAAACGTCTCTGCTAATAAAAATTAAAACCACGACTACTAATGACTTGCTTTATTCTTTTTCTTCTTTACTATGTTCTGTAAATATGAATATGCTGATTCGAAAGTTCGATATTTTCTAACAAAATCATCAAGGTATTCATCGGACTCCGGTTTATAATGCATTAAACAGATAGCTTGTACTTGATCATGAGCATTTTCCAATGTATATTTTTCTAGATATTTAACTAACTGATTAGCTTCACTATAAAACATACGATCAGCACGCTATGAAAAAAACCCAATGTAATAATTATTTATGTCAATGTTAATTCCGTTGTTGGCAAATGAACTTACTAAAACATCCTTTTCTCGAACACTCTGAATTTCGTGAAATAAATCCATGAGTCTTATATTTCGATTGCGAGACAATTGATTTAATGGAGAAATAGTATTTTCCACCGAGTTTCCGAGAATTTTTCTTTTTGGATATGATTTCGAATCTTTATCATATTTTCTTCGTTCGTTTTCCAATATGGACTGAATATTATTCACATCATAGACATAAGCAGCCGATATATCAAAACAGCTATTTAAATTTTGATCACCATCAATCTCAGATTTCTTGATTTTCTCAATATCACCCTTGTAAAATCCCTTTTCGCTTTTAACATCAAATGTTGCAAACGCAACATCACTTTCTGTAACTGTTTTAGTCTTTTCCATTTGCTCTTTCAATTTTTTCTATGAAAATAACTTTTATAAATAATAAATGAAGATTTTTCTTGTTACTTTAACTTCTCTAACAAGTTCTAACGTATCCTAATAAACGAGAATAATATACTATAAAAAAGAAAGTTTTGAAAGCTACTTCGTTTATTTTGTTACCAGCAGCTAATCCGTAAGTCGACATTGTATGATTTGTCTCAGCTGATCAAATAAGTAATGAACCAATCAGTTAAAGTTTATATTCGTTTATTAAATAAATTTAATAACGAGAATAGGTATGAACTGTTTGTGATTTCGATAAAATCTAGAAATAAATCGAATGTGAAACATCACAATCTGTATTTCTGTTCTATTTTTTCAAAACAATCTTGCATAAAAAAATGTGTTTTTTTTTTGGACAAAAAGAAACTATCACTGTAAATTTGATTATTTTCTTTGAATCTTCTTCGGTTTGCCTAAGAATTGTTTCAAATGTTGTTTTGCTAACTAAAAACAAACCAATCGTACAAAATACAATAATTCATCAAAAACTCACATTAATTAAATTCTCTCGTGTTGCATTCGCAGGTATATTCACAGATGCACCGAGTAGTTTTTGTCTTAAATTATTATCTGTATATAACACCCTACGAAAAAAAACAAGAACTGAATAAAAAAATGGAAGAGATCTTATTTCGTTTTTACCAAGGTTCGATTTCATTACGCCAAACGAGAAGACAAAGAAATTGTTTGTAACAGACGCTAAATTATAAATATAAATCCGAAGTTTGAAGATGTCAAATAACCTACTCGCAAAAACGATTTTCACATGTAGCTGATGCAGCTCGTGTGCAACCTTCGACTGGACATTTTGGACTTGATGCTTGCGGCTTTTGTCGAAGTTCTTCGTTGACATTGACTCTATGGGCCTTGAATAAAGATTTTCAAATGAAAATAAAACAACAACAACAACAAAACGAACAGTTAACAATTGAATAATCTCATCATTGTCAGCATCTCGAATTTCTCGAAAACAATTCAAACAACAATGTGCATGAAGTGTCTTTTTCATTGAGCAATTTTGTCTCGGACAAATCTATACAAAATAATTGAATTCATTTTCTTATTTCAAATAGTATTCGTACGGTATTATGTTGAGGATTATAGAATAATGCCGAACAGATTCGACAGAATTCTGTTGAGCATTGTGGACATCGAAAATGTTCACAACCACCAGGTTGACTAGAGAAAAACGATAATCAATTTTTCAAATCATTTCTCTTTTTGTTTTTGGATCTATATACTATTCAAAAACAGCTCGACATTGTTCGTTTGGACACATCATACCGGCTGTATTTAAATATTTATTCAATTGAACTTCAGGATCATCGGGATCATTTTCTCTCAACCAATCAGCATACTCTTGACAATTTTTACCCCTATGTTCATTGTTCCACTGAAATCAAAATTTACAATTTACTTAACACAAAACTTAGTTCGTAGAATACTTTTCGACCACATCGTCGACATTGTTGAAAATTACAATTTGGATGTGGACATTGAACACGTCCTACTTCATTATTATTATCGTTGCTGAAAAACGCTGTACACTAAACGAAAAGAATTTGTTTCTTGTATTTTCAATTACTCAATAAAAAAATTCATCTACACGTGGATTGCCACATTTCATATCTTGAGTATCTCGTGTTGCCATATAGAGATTTTCATGATAAAGATCAAGAACTCGTCGTTCATCCGTAAACCATTGATTCATCTAAATCGAATGATTTCATTTGAAGAAAAAGAAAAAAAATATTTATCTACTTTGGTTCCAAGAAAAGTAAAAAAATTCATTTTCGTATCTTCAGTTATCGGATGTGCCTCCTCGAAACACGTTAATTTATTCAATGATTCCAGATCGGATATCTCTGCTACTGCATTACGGTAATGATTTTTTACACACTCTAAGCAACATTTATGAGTACAGAGAAACATTTCTTGCATATAACTATTCGTGTATGAACCAAAACATATTGGACATTCACGTGAGAAGAATTTCTTTACACGTTCATCATAATCATCAGGTATATCCATATTTCCGCATGATTGAATAATATCACGTAAATCAGTCATATTAAAATGTTCGAGATTCTCCGATGGGATTTCACAAAGAACATTTGCAATAATTTCAATTTTTAATTCCGAGGGTGGCGGATCAATAATCAACGATAGTTCATTATATATTAATCGATACATTTTCTAAAATCAGAAAAATTCATCTATCAATTTATTGATTCATTTGTACTCTTACATTTACAACAGAAAGATTAGTCGATGGTGATGGAAATTTCTTTCGAAATTGTAAAATAGCTGTGATAACATGAGCCGTATTTTTCCATTCCTAAACATCGCCATTCAAGATACGTACATTCCTATCGTTTTGATAGCAAAATTCTTACATCACCCTCTTGAAGTAAAACTTGTTCGGTATTATGTTCATTTGCATAATCCGTGAGTAAAGTCCATCGATTTTGAACACTTCCAAGACTATTGGCAAGTGTGGTTGTTGTTGGTCCACGAGGTAATTCTGGTTCAGGTGGCGGAATTAAATTTGGCCGTTTACTCGTCAACATTTCAATTGCTCTATCAGTTTGATAATTTGTTCGAAGTAAACATTCGTAATAGACTTCATCGGATGTTGTCGAATCGCGAAGTGAATCGTGTGCTTTTAGTTCAGAAACTTGATAATCAATAGTACCGTCGACTTCCTCATTCCCAACAATGAATGCGTCAGGATATTTTTGTTTGAATAAAAATGTTAATAGTTTTCGACGAATAAAACTGTGAGCAACTGAATCCGTGTGTCGAGTGACGAGACTTTTCTTGAAGAACGAAAGAAAACAAAAGAAGGAAATTATCAAAATGAAAAACAAATAAATATTCATCGTTTCGAACTTTAAATTCTCTCACGGCATCGATTGTTTTCTCATTATTTTCTTGTACAATTACGTAATCAGGTAGACGTGTTTCCGACACTGTTGTTGCTGGTGGTGGTGATGGTGATGGTGAGCGGTGCTGTAAAACGTATGAGTTTTGATTTTCTATAAAGTAAAAAGAAACTTACTCGGCGTTGTGACGGTGATGAATGACTAGAAGATAAAATAGAACAACAATAGAAGATTTCGTAAAGAAAATCTACTGTCGATGTCGTTCAGGTGAAGGAGATGTTGCTGATTGTTGACGAACGCTCTCTTTTCGAGTAACTTTTGCCTGCAAATACGGTAGAGAAAAAAAATATAACCTCACAAATCAATCGATTTACTTGAATGAATATTTTAAAATCTGCCGGTGGATTTGTTTTAATCGCTGTTAAATATTGAACTAAACTGTCAAGTTCATTTGCTGCACTCTGTCGTGCACTTATCACTTCAGGATCGCTTGTATGCTGATAACCATAATCTCCTGTTGGATTTAAATCATATCCAATACATTTCAATAGTTCTAGTGTACGTGGCTAAAAATGGACAATTTCCAATTTGTTTGTTTTTCCTCGTCAACAAACTTTTGCTTGTAATTTCTGTATGATATTTCGATGTAGATTTGCTCGTCTAGAATCTTCTAAGTTGGCAAGAAAAATCAATGGTTTCAGAGTGCCAATTAAATTATCTGCGTCTATCTCAATCTAAATAATGATCAACTGAGGAAAGAATTGAGAAATTTGAAAATACACACGTTTGTCGAACGAATATTTGCTCGAACAATATCCTCCGCATTTATAAACGCATAATTCTCAAATAGATTCATCTGCAAGAATAAGATAAAGACATGCAAAAGAAAACAACAATTTCCCAAGATAAAATGAAATAACGAAAGAAAAACCCGGTATTTTCTTCGATGTTTATTTGTGTTTGTATTCTTTCTTCACTTTAATGTGACTCGTTTTTCTTGCGTTCTGTTTCTCTCGATAAGCAATAAAAAGTAAATACAAAGGGAAAAAACTGAAGAAAAAAAAACAAATCGTGGATTATATTTTACGAATATTTAATATAGAAAGTAATTCGCACATTTTACACAGACAAATCAATGTTTTTAAGTTGCATGACGAAGCGCATCAAATCGACTTTTCAATGCAGCTTCGTCTCGTTGGGCTTGTGTTGTTTCTCGTACAGGTTGATAGGCTCCTGGAAGTTCGTTTAATTGATCACGAACATCGAGATTATTCTCGTCAGCTATTTGTCGTAAGAGATCATGTACAGCCTCAGTTGGCGTGCTCGTTGCCATGGCTTGATTCATTGCATTGTTCATAACTTGATCTTTAACATCGAAATTTTCGAATTCCTATGAAAAATAAAAGTCAATTCGATTTTAAATTTGTTTTCCTTTTCGACAGACTTGTTCGAATTTTTCCATAACTCGAGCTAATTCAGCTGCATTCATATCTTTATTGACATGTTCAAGCATTTTATCTAATTGTTTCATATTTTTCAACATAACTCGTTGTGCATTTGCTTGTTGTATCTAAACGAGAAAATCGATCAACCAAAAATGAATAAAATAACTCGAAATTACTTTAGCAATGACACTATCGATACGTGAAGCCATGATAAGAAATTGATTATGTGAAGTTCGATTTTGAACGGCTGTTTCAGCATAGATTCGTGCTGTTTCAACATCGCCTGACTTTTTCAAAGCGTCCAACGCTTTCTTTCGACTAGCTTCATATTTCTTTTCAGCAGCTGCTGCTTCTCGTTCGATCATTTTCTTCGTAAAACGAAGATTGAATTCGGCATTCGTACCCATGATGATATTCGACAACAACAAAAAAAAATAATAAGAATAATAATAATACACTTATCAAACATCTTACTCATTCACTTTTTTTGTCTGGATTTATCCCGGTAGAATTTGGATTGTCTAGATGTCCTTAGTTTCTAGATTGAGGCGCTCGTTTATAGACTTCTTTTTTCTGTTTCTAATATGACTAAACGAAAATCTTTTCGACCTATTCAACAAATCTATCGAACTATGTGCAATGGACAAGTCTGTTTAATTCGACAATTATCACCTCACTATCAAACGACGAATATGACTTATGGAAGTTTTCATTATAATAATTGGAGTTTTATACAAAAACAACGACGAGCTAGACTTCGTAAATCGATTCATTCTGGATCCTGATATCATTCGTTTATATAGATTTGTTTTTTTTTAATTACAACAAAAAGAAAAAGAAAACGATTCAATTCGAATTTTTGAGATATTGATGAAATTTTGGAAAAATATTTAAACGTAAACTGAGTGAATATAATTCGTCTTTTGATAATTGACCATCAACTAAAAAAAAGAATTCAAAGAAAGAAAAAACAAACGAATTTTAAAACGAACGGTCTTCATCGAATATTGAAACTAATTTTTCGATCATTTTTCGGCGATATCGTTCGCGTTTGAGAAATTCAATTGGACTAGGAGTTGAATGTCGATAGACTTTATATGTAGGCCGACGCATATCAAATCGCAAAGGAGCGTCTAAAAAACAAAACAACAAAAACTTGTTCATTGCTAAATCAAATCTCCAATTTACTCGATGTGATAGGGAGCGCATTCGTGTATGGTATTAAAATCAAGCAAATAAATACAATAAGAAAGAATTGATTTCGAAATTGTTGAATTGATATTGAGAAATCATTTTTTTGTTTGAACGAGAATTTATCATGAAAAAGAATTTGTCGATAAGTTTCATCTTGCATTGAGATAGTCTAGAATATAAATACAATATAGAGTTTGGTTTTGTAATTATCGTTTTCTGTCATTGATATTAACAAAAAGTATTTTATGACAACATAATTATCTTGACTAGACAAAACGACATGAAGAAAATGAACATGAGTAATAATTAGTTAATTATTTGAATGTACTATACCATCCTTGATCAAAAAGAAAATGTCCTTACTCGAAACAGAAAATGAGCGTCTCTTCGTTCTTTTTTTTTTCGAGGAAGAATTAATACGACATGCGCATGCAATCAACAAGAATATTGCTCGACACCTCCACCTTTCTAATTGGTAGCGAAGAAGAGGAAGAAGAAAAAAATACGAATGTCATCTCATTTGATGACAAATAGTTAAACAGATAGCATTTTCTTTTTTGTCTTTTCAATAAAAAGGTCACTGCCTGCAGAAAATAATAATTACTACAAAATGATGGATTAGTTCTAATCAAATTATGTTCCAGTCGTCTTCAAAATAGTATCTTTTTCACTTACAATTTATCTTCCATCGATAAATAACATTCGAACTGTTTTTTTTTGTCCTCTTCCTAGTACTCAGTTAGTTTCGTACTTACCTTGTCAAAAAAAGAATCGAGAGAAGCTAAATATCCTACTCTCTCTCTCTCTCTTTCTCGTTTTCTACCACCGCCTCTCCTGCGGCTTCGTTTTTTGTCATCAAAATCGATGCCTATTGGTATAAAGTATATAGAAATTTTCAAGTTGGTTGTATGTCCATTCTTTTGTGCTTATTGACAAATGACACAGAAGAACGAAGGTACTTGAATGCGTAAACACGAGAGAGAGAAAGAGAGAGAGAGAGTAAAAAAAATTCAATACTGTTTTAACTTGAAAAACTAACGTGTCAAAATTGACAATGATATTTCATTTTTTTACATTTCTTGATCAAAGGTGAAGTAATAATCATTCTTGTCAGTTCACATCAAGTAGAAAGAAAATACTCGTTGATGTTTCTTTTTTTGAAATCAAGGAGATATTAAATCAATATTTGATAACGAACAATAACTTGAGCCACGAACGATTCTTCCGTCCTTGAATAACGACCAGCTGTCAAGTAGTTAGTTTCGAAAAAAGAAATGTATATATTCTACATTCATATGTAAACAAGTCTTAATTAGCTCGTAATACACTTAGTCTTTCTCGTATATTTATTTAATTACGAATATTTAAAAAAAAAAGAGAGACACGTAAGGTACAACGACTATTGCCCATTGCCACCGTCGGTAAAAGCACTTTGAAGGACGAAGATGACGACAATTGGTAATAAATATTTCCACTGAAGATTAACAAATGAAAATAAGATCAATATTGATTTTCTTAGCTCCTACTCACATATTTAAGAACAAATGGACGATTGTCATTTTCTTGAGCAATTAATTTTTCTTCACGTTCACGTTTTAATTTTTCAAGAAAATGTTGAACATCAGGTCTAAAATTAGAAACAAAAACGATACATTTTTCTTTTTCAAATTCATTCATACTGTGGACCGAGTTGATTCGGTTGTAGATGTACAACAACATTGTAATGAAAATCTTTGATTCGTTCAATCGTCGACATATTACAAGTCGAATTTTGAACGAGAATATTTGCACTGACAATAAAACCGTGTTCGTTCAAAAACAAATTCAATCGATAGTGAAATTCAGCTTGTACCATTCGACACTAGAGGAAAGCAGAACAAGTTTTTTTTATTTAAAATAGTTCAATGACAAACCATTGGCAACGAGGTTATGACATAGTCTTGAATCTCTCGATGTTTATAATGAAGTTTTAAGGTGTAAAATAATGTTTCCTTGAAAAGAACTAAAAATAGGAAACCCAAGAGAAATCATATGCAGAAAAAAACAAACTTGACGATATTGAAAATTCGAAATTGAACGTGAAGGTGTTAAATCGATTTGTGATTGTTTCAAAAGTCGACAATTGAGTTTAGCAAATGACGAAAATTTCTCATCGATAACATTGTCTTCGAAATTAAGCGAGACGATTTCATCGAAATGATTTCCGAAAATCTGCGCATTTAGTCAAGTCAATCGAACGAGAGAAAACGAAAAGCAAAAGTTTACCAGAAATATTTTCAATGTCAAAATTAGCGACTGATACTTTTATTTGAGAATGAAATCTACCAATCAATGACGAGTTATCTGATGTGCACAGCACACACGCATTCATTCACGATTTAGATTTAACTATGGATATGGATGAGGAACTACTAGGCAAAACAATTATCTTAGCTAATAAAGTAGAAATAATATTCATGATAATGTTTTTGTTTTTGTTGTAAATTAAAATTAAAATTTTTCGTAGACCTATGATTTAAATAAACTCAGTCCGGAAGAACGTTTTCGTGTTCAACATGAAGCCATGCATGCTAAACATAAAGGACACGAGGCTATGCATATGAAAATGATACTTGTTTTATTAATTTCACTTGTTATTTGTCAATTTATATTATTAATCTGGCGAAATTATCATCTTCGGTCTTATGAAGTTCGAGATTTGTCCTTGTAAATTTGTCGTTGTTGTATTTTTGATGTTCTAGTTTTTTACAATGATCGGCATGTGGATCATTCCATTAGGTTTATCAATAAAATTCATCTACATTCGTTTTATTATTATTTGGTGTTTTTTTTCATTGATTACAATCTACGTAACACGTCGAGCAACTCGACAACCCATTGCACCAAACACTCCGAGGTAAATCAAAAGAAAAAAGCAAAAATCAGAGAGTAAAATTAACAAATTCGTTTTCAGATTAGTTTATAAATGGTTTTTATTAGTTCACAAGATTTCCTATGGTCTAGCTATTGGAGGTTATCTTCTCGTTATGATGACATTTCTCGGAATAAATAATTTATTATTAATTTCTCCTCAAGTTTGTTGATTTTTCTTTTTGAAAAAAAAAATACAAACGAATACGATTGTATTTTTATAGACATCACTGGATTTTGGAATTTTAACGATGTTCTATGGAATTTATTATGGTGTTCTAGGACGTGATATGGCTGAATCATGTACCGATCGTATGGCATCGAAAATAGGCGTACGAATCATTTTCTTTTTTTTTGTTTCTATGCTAATGAATTTAATTTAGTATTATTCGGAAAGTGGCCTTCCTAAACGAGCATTAGAATCGAATACATGTGCAGTATGTGCTAATCCAATACTTGTACAAAATAATGAAGAAGCGTTAATCGAAGAGACTTATAAATTACAATGTGGTCATACGTTCGTTGAATGAAAAAAAGATCTTTTCTCTCTGAGTCAATTTTGTTTGATTAGATTTCACGAATTTTGTATACGTGGTTGGTGTATCGTAGGGAAAAAACAAACATGTCCGTATTGTAAAGAAAAAGTCGATTTAAAACGATTGTTTCCGAACCCATGGGAGGTAAAGATAACAAAAACCATTCTATTCACTAAAGACAAACGAAAACAAATGTTGCTTATTTCTAGAAACCTCATGTTCTCTATGGAAATCTATTGGATTGGATTCGTTATTTAGTCGCATGGCAACCGTTAATTCTCATGATTGTCCAGGGTGTAAACTACATTCTTGGATTAGAATAAAAAATCAGTCTATCTTTTTTTTTTCTTGTCGTTATTGTCAATAAATATTATTTGTTGTAATGAATTTTAAGAAAAACAAATAGTTAATCTTTCTTGCAGATTTTATTTTTAAAAAAAAATGAACGTCAAAGATCAATTAAACGGTCTAGGATGGTCGATTAAGGAGGAGTTTTTCGAAGGAAATAAACAACGCTTGGATGAAATAAAAAAACAATTGTTGGATGTAAGATATTCATTTCGATTTTCATATTGAGTTTCAATGAGAAATCTTCAGACTGATATTAAACAATTTGGTGACAAATCACTTCCAGATATTGCAAGACTCGAACAAACAACTAAATAAACCGTACATTGTTCAATTGCATAAAACTCGAAATGTAACAGCACCAAAAGATAATGAAACATCAACACATCGTGGGCATCTCTATCGATTGATGATTACGGATGGACATGTTTTTCAAAATGCACTTGTTTTACCATCGTTGAGAAATTTCAAGTAGACAGATTTTTGCTTTTTAATCGAAGAGTTTGTTTGTTGTTTTTTTTTAGTATAGACACACCACCAGGTGTGAAGATTCTATTGAAACCGAAAACAAAACTTTTCAATGGATTTTACGTTCTCAATGATCAAACATGTGAAATTCTCGGTGGTACAGTTAGTGATCTTGTACAAAAATGGAAATTAACTCGAGTATGTATTGCATCGGAATCTCTTTTCTTATATATTTCTTTGTTTTTCGCATTCTAGTTAATGGGTAAACATGTTCGAACGTTAATTGGTGAAGGTGCACCGCCTCCTTGGGTTCCATTTGGAACAAAACATGCGAAAACCGTTGATACATCTCAACGATCGATGGACGTTGCTAAAATGCAACAAAATACAGAAGAAGATCCTGAATTCGTACGACAACGTCGTGCAGCTATTGACACACTTCTAAAAAGTCAAACGACGAAAACCGAACGTTTTGCTCGGCAAGATGTTATTCGAGGAGTGAATTTAGCTAAAGGTTTCGAACAAGTTAGTCAACGACCGCCAGTAGAAAAATCGAATATTCCATCATCGGCATCATCTGTGACAACTAAACCAACGAATCCAGCTGCAACAGCTGCAGCTATTAAGACTAATACGCGATGTAGGCAGATGTTTGAGATTGAATACTGATCTCGTTTTTCTTTTTTTTTCAGTACCCGAATGGGCAAAAAATCAAATTGCTGATGATCCAAATGAAGGTGGTCAAGGATCTCGACAGGATGATAACAATCGACGTGGTGGTTCGGGACGAGGTGGTCGTCGTGGCCGAGGCCGAGGTCGTGGTGGTGACGATGACGATGGAGGTGAAGAAACACGACCGAGTAAAGATGTGACACTATTTGACTTCTTTGGTGCAACACCTAAACCACAAAAGACTGAACCGAAACCGACTCAGAATAAACCAACATCCAATAAATCAGGTGTATCGAGTGCTGTTCAAGTAATTCAAATTTTATCGTTATGCTCAATATATTTGAACTTTTTTGTTTTTGTAGAAACAAATATTTGGATATGAGAATGGTGATCAAGTCTTAGCTCGATATTATGAAGATAATGAAGTAAATCTAAACAGAAGACAAATATTCGTTGATCTTCTGACGTTTTTTTTATGCTTAGTATTATCCCGCTGTTATAATTAATATCATGTATGATAAACAAAAATGTGCAGTAATGTTTGAAGGTTATGAGAGTCAAGAAATTGTTAATTTCGATGATGTTGAACCTTATGAAGTAAATCTTTTGACAAATATTTTTTTTTGGTTTTGAACAATTGAGTCTTGTAC
>Ga0209922_101349_pt1 | contig 23944 bp, 20 predicted proteins | sample ThiBiot_500_biof_FD_183946 | JGI IMG/M metagenome (GOLD analysis project Ga0209922, IMG submission 183946) | Wastewater bioreactor microbial communities from Cape Town, South Africa - Thiocy_expt_500_biof (SPAdes) | ecosystem: Engineered > Bioreactor > Thiocyanate-remediating > Anaerobic-Aerobic ... | reverse complement strand
GCACGGTGAAGGTCGGGTCGGCGTGCGTCGTCGGGTGGGTGTCCTCGAAGCAGCCGCCCTGGTCCACGGCGATGTCGACGAGCACGGACCCGGGTCGCATGCGGGAGACCATCTCGTTCGTCACGAGCTTCGGCGCCTTCGCTCCCGGGATGAGCACCGAGCCGATGACGAGGTCGGAGGCGATGACGGCGCGGTCGAGGTCGAGAGGGTTCGAGGCGGCTGTCTTCACGCGTCCCTGGAAGTGGTCGTCGAGGAAGCGTAGCCGGGCGATGTTCGTGTCGAAGATCGTCACGTCGGCGCCGAGACCTGCCGCGATCACGGCGGAGTTCGCGCCCGCGACACCGCCGCCGACGATCGTCACCGTTGCCGGGCGCGTGCCGGGAACACCCGACATGAGAAGGCCGAGGCCTCCGGCCGAGCGCATCAGGGTCGCCGCCCCGACCGTCGGTGCGAGGCGCCCTGCCACTTCGCTCATCGGCGCGAGGAGCGGAAGCCCGCCGCCGTCGAGCTGCACGGTCTCATACGCGATCGCCGTCACACCGTCTGCCGTCAGACGCTCGGTGAGCGGGCGGTCGGCGGCGAGGTGCAGATACGTGAAGATCACGAGGTCGTCGCGGAAGTACCCGTACTCAGCCGCGATCGGCTCCTTGACCTTCAACAGCAGCTCCGCGCGCCCCCACACCTCGGCGGGGTCATCGACGAGCGTCGCTCCCGCCGCTTCATACTCGGCATCCGACATCGACGAGCCGACGCCGGCGCCGCGCTGCACGAGCACGTCGTGACCGGATGCCACGAGATCGTGGACACCCGCGGGCGTGAGTGCCACCCGATACTCGTTGTTCTTGATCTCGGTGGGAACGCTGATACGCATGAGACTCCTCTCTGGGTCCCGCGCCGCCTTGCCGGGTGGGCTGCGGAGGCCGCGGGACGGCTACACCGTCGGCCGGATGAGGCCCACGTCCTGTCCGCCGCCCGTGATCGTGAGCGGAAGCTGTGTCAGGGTCTGCGCCGCCTCCGCGGGGGAGAGGGCGCCGACCCGCTGGAGCAGGGAGATCGCGACGGCTGTGGCCGCCCGCCCCGATCCGTCGAGCATCTTGAGGGCGACCGTGGCGCCGTTCGGGGCCACCATGATCATGATGCCCTCGGCACCGCCCTTGGCGAACACGCCCAGGCGCTCGATCGCGATCGTGTCCTGACGGCCCGGCCCGTCGATCGCCCAAGGGTTCTCGCGGACGGCGCGCACGAGGGCGCCCGCCGTCCGGTGCAGTGCGAACGGGGAGCGCTCCGACGACGTCCCGACGCGATGGGTGGCCCGCGCGAGTGCGGAGAGGCTCATGGCGTAGACGGGAGCACCGCAGCCGTCGATCGCGGTCGTCGCGATCTTCGCGCCCGTGAGGCGCTCGATGACCTCGCGGATGTGCACCTGGAGCGGGTGGGCGGGGTCGAGGTACGTCGCCGTGTCCCATCCGTTGACGGAGCAGGCGAGGAGCATGGTGGCGTGCTTGCCGGAGCAGTTCATCCGGATGCGCTCCGGCTGCCCGAGCTCACGGACGATCTCGTCGCGCGTGGCGGTGTCGCCGGGCCATGCCGGTGGGCACCGCAGGTCGGACTCGGACAGGCCCGCACGGTCCAGGATGTCGCGCACGACGGCGACGTGCCGGTCGGTGCCGGCGTGGCTGGCCGTCGACAGGGCGAGGTGCTCGCCCTCGAGCACGGCTCCCGCCGTCGCACAGCCGAGCGCCTGGAGGGGCTTCATGCTCGAACGCGGGAGGATCGGCGCCTCGACGTCCCCGAGGGACAGCGCCACGACGCCGTCGGGATCGAGCACGACCGCGGCGCCCGCGTGCCGCGACTCGACGAACCCGCTCCGCTCGACGACGGCGAGTTCGACGGACGCGGGGACGGTGAGGGTCTCGGGCACCCGCTCAGCCTATCCCCGGCGCGCCGCGCGCTCGAGGATCGGCGGCGCGGAAGCCTTCGCCGCAGATCCCGCGCAGGTGTCAGACTGGGCGGATGATCGGCGAACACCGGTACCGCCTCCGCAGCGAGTGGACGGGCAACCGCGGCACGGGCACGAGCGGCTACCGCGACTACGACCGTTCCGTGACGATCTCGGTCGCGGGCAAGCCCGAGCTGCAGGCATCCAGCGACAAGCCCTTCCGCGGCGATCCCGCGAAGTGGAACCCCGAGGATCTCCTGCTCGCGGCGCTGTCGGAGTGCCACCTGCTGTCGTACCTGCGCGCGTGCGTCACGGCAGGGGTCGTCGTCGTGTCGTACGAGGACGAGGCGACGGGGCGCATGGTCGAGGATGGTCGCGGCGGCGGTGCCTTCGCCGAGGTGACGCTGCGCCCGCGCGTGGTCGTCGCGGAGGCCGCGATGATCCCGGCGGCGGAACAGGCCCACGCCCAGGCACGCGAATGGTGTTTCATCGCCAACTCGGTGAACTTCCCCGTTCACCACATCGCGACGGTCACCGCCCGCTGAACCCGCCGGGCCTTCGCCCGTGCGCGCCATCGACCCCGGGCTCCGTCCCGCCGCGTTCCGAAAGCAGGGTGAACCGGCGCGCGGCGATCGTGCAGAGCGTGAGATTGCCGGTTGTCCCTGCTTTCAGAACACGACAGGGGCTCTGCGACGGTCATTCTCAGCGGCGTGGGTGCGCGGCGAGGAGCCGGCCGCCACGCCCGCCGCGGACATCGGCTCCGCCCCCCGCGCGTTCCGAAAGCAGGGCGAACCGGCGCGCGGCGACCGTGCGGAGCGTGAGATTGCCGGTTGTCCCTGCCTTCGGAACACGACTGGGCCTCTACGACGGTCGCTCTCAGCGGCGTGAGCGTGCGGCGAGGAGCCCCGTCACGGCGGCGCGGACGACGTCGGGGTGCCACATGATGTCCTCCGCAATCGGCCGATAGGTGGCGAAACCGCGTGCCGCGGCGGCCTGGTCGCGTCGCCGGTCGCGCTTCTGGTCCTCCCACGACGAGTGGAAGGCGGCGCTGTCGCACTCGACGATCAACCACCCGTCGATGAGGAAGTCGACCCTGCCGACGCCGTCGATGGACACCTGCACATCGAACCGGCATCCGATCGTTCGGAGTATCAGCCGCATCAGCGACTCCGCGCCCGACTCTGCGCGAGAGTCGAGGAGGCGCCGAAGGCGTCGGTGACGGCGAGGGAGCGCCGCGAACAGTTCGTCGAGATCGTCGTGGGGGATGACACCAAGATGCAGCGCCGAATCGATGGTGGCGATCGCCGCCCGCGGATTCTGGCAGATCACCGACTGACGCAGGGCGTCGAGGGTCTCGACGCTCAACGCCCTCGGATGGGGAGTCCGAATCAGTTTGTCGCGGTGTACGCGGGCCGGCGCTGAAGCGCGCAGCCGCGCGGCTTCAGGCTCGATGTGGATGTGCCGGGTCGAATGATCGAGGACGAAGACCCCGAGACGTCGCAGTTCCGAGATGCACGCGAGCCTCCCGCGGGTTCGGCCGGCGGCGACGCAGTCCGGCGGGGTGTCGACCGCACAGTACGCGCCCGGTCGGAGTCTCGTGAGGTGCCCAGTCGCGACAGCCGTGCTCAGGTCGCGCGTACGCCAGCCCCGGCCACGTAGGTCGCGGGTGCGAAAGAAGGAGGGCGTGGCCCCCGCGTCGGCCTCGATCGTGTCTTGCATGCGCTCACCCTGCCCGGCGCGCAGCTGCCGCGGACGTTCAGATGTCGCCACTGTGGAGCGATCGGGAGATCGGCCGATTGGGGAGGAGGCGATGCATCGCCGGGAGCCGAGCGGTGTCGCGGAAGCAGGGCCAACCCGTTGACCTGGTCGGCGACATCGCTCAGGGGGCCGTCTGCCCCTGCTCGCGGAACCTCCGGCGGGTTGTTCGATGAGACCCCGTGGCGGCAGGCGGTGGGGTCGAGCGGGCGAGGGGTCCGGTGGGTGAGGGGTCGGGCGGCCGGGCGGGGCCGGCGTTGTGGGAGCAGGGGGAAGTGGCACTTCTCGACCGCGGCGCGGTCGGAAACGGCGATTGGCCCTGCTTTCGGAACGCTGACCGGGGTGGATGGCGCGAAGCCGCGACCGGGGCGGAGCCGCGAGTTGGGGCTCGCTGCGGGGGAGGGGGGCTCGCTGCGCGGGAGGGGGAGAGACCCGGTCAGCGACGCTCGTGGGGCAGGACCTGCTTCAGGCGCTCCACGGGATTGGCCGCCGGGGCCTCGTTGTAGGCGTTCGCGAGTTCCTGCCCGGACAGGGCGTGGATCGCCGACATGATCTCGTCGGTCGCGAGGCGGCGGGCCTTGCCGCTGCCCGCGGCGCCGAGGTGCGACAGGTCGATGGGCTCACCGAAGCGCACCGTGACGCGCGGATGCCGCCGGGGGAACTTCGCGCCCACGGGCATCGCCTCGTTGGTGCCGATGATCCCCACCGGCACCACCTGTGCGCCCTCTTCGAGCGCCAGGAACGCGACGCCGGTACGGCCCTTGTACAGCCGGCCGTCGAGGGAACGGGTGCCCTCGGGGTACAGCGCGATCGCACGTCCGGATGCCAGGATGCGCCGCTGCTGGTCGAGCGCGTCGAGTGCGGCCTGGCCTGCTCCGCGCTGCACGGGAGTCGCACCGATCGCGCGGAAGAAGGTGCGACTCACCCAGCCGGTGAACCCGGTGCCCTCGAAGTACGACGACTTCGCGAGGAAGTACACGGGGCGGGGGGAGAACATCGGGATGACGAGGGAGTCGATGAACGACAGGTGGTTGCTCGCGAAGATCACCTTGCCGGTGCGGGGGATGTTCCCGCGTCCCTCGATGCGCGGCCGGTAGAACAGCCGGGTCAGGGGCACCAGTACGCCCTTGCCGAAGTAGTAGGTGAACCCGACCGGGGCGACCTCGGCGGGCTCGGGCTGCGGGGGTGCGGCGGGCGCGTCGGGTGCGCTCTCGTGCTCGTCTGCCACCTATCGAGGCTACTCCCGATTCCATGCCGAGCCGTGCATGAGCCGGGGGTGCCCCTGTCGAGCCGCACGTCGGCTCCCGCCGAAACACGAACGCCGGTTCTCAGCCGGAACAGAAGAAAGTGGGCCAGGATGGAGCGGATCCCCCAACCACCATCCCTGTGAGGTCTCACCGTGCGTCTGCGCCCGCTTGCCGCCCTGTCCGCCGCCGCCGTCTCGGTCCTTCTCCTCGCGGGGTGTTCCGGGGCCGGTGCGCCCAACGCCAGCGGCACGCCCTCCGGCCCGGCCACGCCTGCAGCGGACCTCTGCGCGGCGCAGGCGGCATCCGGTGCGGCATCCGACGCCGTCAAGGTGACGGGTGACGCCGGCAAGCCCGCGACCGACGTGACGTTCACCTCGCCGCTCGAGGTCCCCGCGCTTCAGGTCACGCAGCTCTCCGAAGGGTCGGGCACGCCGGTGAAGGCCGGAGACTTCGTCTCCTTCGCGCTGTCGGCGTACGACGCGGCCACCGGGCAGAAGCTCGGCGAGCAGGGATACGCGCCGAATCTCGGCCTCCCGCAGCAGATCTCGGCAGACAACCCCATCGGGCAACTCTTCGGCTGTGCGAAGCCCGGCACCCGCGTCGTCGCGGCGTTCCCGGCCGCGGAGAACTCGTCCGCCCAGGTCTACGTCGTCGACCTTCTCGGCGTCGTGCCGACGGCCGCCTGGGGCGAGCCGCAGCCGCCTGTCGCCGGCATGCCCACCGTCACGCTGGATGCCGACGGCACCCCCAACATCTCGATCGACACCTCGGCGACCCCGCCGACGGAGACCGAGATCGCGACCCTCAAGAAGGGCGACGGCGCGACGGTCGAATCGGGCGACTACGTCCTGATCCAGTTCCGCGGAGCGCGCTGGTCGTCAGGGAAGCTCTTCGACGGCGGCGACACGTGGGCGACCTCCTCGCCGTACCCGGGCCAGACGACAGGGTTCGTCCCCGGCTTCACGAAGGCGCTCGAGGGTCAGACCGTCGGGTCCCAGGTGCTCGTCGTCATCCCGCCGAAGGACGGCTACGGCGAGGGTGAGATCAACGACAAGGACTTGAAGGGCGACACGCTCGTCTTCGTCATCGACATCCTCGCGTCGCAGAAGGCCCAGCCCGCTCAGTGACCGCCGCGCGGCTAGGCTGACGGCATGCGCCGCGTCCTGATCCTCGGTTCCACCGGCTCGATCGGGACGCAGGCTCTCGACGTCATCCGCACGCGCCGTGACCGGTTCGACGTCGTCGGGCTCGCCGCGGGGCGGAACGCCGAACTCCTCGCCGCGCAGGCGCGTGAGTTCGACGTCGCCGACACGGTGCTCGGCGCGGATGCCCCGGAGGAGATCGAGCGTCTCGTGCGCTCCGTCGACGCCGATGTCGTCCTGAACGGCATCACCGGCTCGGTCGGGCTCGGGCCCACGCTCGCGACCCTCGAGACGGGGCGGACCCTCGCCCTCGCCAACAAGGAGTCGCTCATCGTCGGCGGTGACCTCGTCACGGCGCTCGCCGCGCCGGGCCAGATCGTCCCCGTCGACTCCGAGCACTCCGCGATCGCCCAGGCGCTGCGCGCGGGCGAGGCCCGTGAGGTGCGCCGCCTCGTGCTCACCGCGTCGGGCGGCCCGTTCCGGGGCCGCGACCGGTCGTCTCTCGAGCAGGTGACCCCGGCCGAGGCGCTCGCGCACCCGACGTGGGACATGGGCCGTGTCGTCACGACGAACTCCGCGACGCTCGTCAACAAGGGGCTCGAAGTCATCGAGGCGCACCTGCTGTTCGGGGTTGACTACGACGACATCGACGTCACGGTGCATCCGCAGTCGATCGTGCACTCGATGGTGGAGTTCGTCGACGGATCGACCATCGCCCAGGCATCCCCGCCCGACATGCGGCTGCCGATCTCGCTCGGGCTCGACTGGCCGCACCGCGTCGGGGGAGTCGGCGTGCCCCTGGACTGGACGACCGCGCAGACGTGGACGTTCGAGCCGCTGGATGCCGAGGCGTTCCCCGCTGTCGAACTCGCGAAATCCGTGGGCCGTGCGGGCGGGACGTACCCTGCGGTCTTCAATGCCGCGAACGAGCAGGCCGTGGATGCCTTCCACGAGGGCGCTCTCGGATTCCTCGGCATCCTCGACACCGTCCGGAGGGTCGTGGACGCCCACACCCCGCCCGCTGAGCTCACGCGGGAGTCCCTCGCGGAGGCGGAACGCTGGGCGCGCTCCGAGGCGGATCGGCTGATCGCCGACGCCTGAGGCCCCGTGCGGGGCGGATGTCGGGGCGCAGAGAAAAGGGACCAGCCCGCCAGGACTGGGGATACGAGGCGGGCTGATCCGAGGTCGCCACGGGGACGGCGACTCGACTGATCGCAGCCGGGGAGCGCGGTCAGTACGTCGTGAGACCGTGCGCGCGGAACTGGTCCCGTACGCGTTCGGTGAGTTCGGGGGTGGGGGGCTGGGTGTCGCCGAGGCGGTACTCGCGACCGAGCGCCGCCCACTTGTCGCGGCCCATCTGGTGGAAGGGCAGGACCTCGACGCGGGTGACGGTGTCCGCCGCGATCTCGTTGAGCGAGGCGGCGTACTGCGCGACCTTCTCGACGTTGTCGACATCGTCGGTGAGCCCGGGGACGAGGACGAAGCGGATCCACACTTCGGGCCGCTTCGCGCGGGATGCCAGGCGCCTGCCGAACTCCAGCGTCGGCTCGAGTTCGCGCCCCGTGACCTGCTTGTAGGTCTCCGGGTCGCCGCTCTTCACGTCGAGGAGGACGAGGTCGACGTCGTCGAGCATCGCGTCGCTCGCGTGGGCACCGAGGTACCCGGACGTGTCGATCGCGGTGTGGATGCCGAGTTCCTTCGCCCCGCGGAGGATCCGCGCCGCGAACGTCGGCTGCATGAGCACCTCGCCGCCCGACAGGGTGATCCCGCCGCCCGTCGCACCGAAGACGGCGCGGTAGCGGGAGATCCGGGCCAGGAGCTCATCGCTCGTGACGGGGTGCCCGTCCTTCATCTGCAGCGTGTCGGGGTTGTGGCAGTACTGGCATTCCAGCGGACACCCGCTGAGGAACGTCGTGAGACGTGTTCCGGGGCCGTCGACGGCCGTGACGAGCTCCCACGAGTGCACCGATCCCAGTCGCCCTTCGCGCATCGCGACGAGGCGCTCGTGACGGTCGACGTCGGCGATCTCCAGACCCGCGAGAGGAGCATCGATCGCGGTGCGGATGAGTGACGCGGGCATGATCCGATGCTCCTCTCGGGGGTTGCGGGTCTGGTGGGGGGTCAGTGACGGGGTGTCACATCGAGCCGTGGAACGTCCGCGACAGGACGTCGAGCTGCTGCTCGCGGGTCAGTCGCACGAAGTTCACGGCGTAGCCGGAGACGCGGATCGTCAGCTGCGGGTAGTTCTCCGGGTGCTCCATGGCATCCATGAGCGTCTCGCGGTTCAGCACGTTGACGTTCATGTGGTAGCCCTCGGAGCCGACGTACGCGTCGAGGAGTCCGGCGAGGTTGTGCACCTGCTCGTCCTTCGTGCGGCCGAGGCCCGAGGGGACGACCGTGTTGGTGAGCGAGATGCCGTCCTGCGACTCGGAGTAGGGCAGCTTCGCGACCGACAGCGCCGACGCGAGCATGCCGTGCGTGTCGCGGCCGTTCATCGGGTTCGCACCCGGGGCGAACGGGGCGCCGGCGCGGCGGCCGTCGGGGGTGTTGCCCGTCGCCTTGCCGTACACGACGTTCGACGTGATCGTGAGCACCGACTGCGTCGGAAGCGCGTTCCGGTACATCGGGTGCCGGCGGATCTTCGTCATGAAGCGCTCGACGAGGTCGACGGCGATGTCGTCGGCCCGGTCGTCGTCGTTGCCGTACGTCGGGAACTCGCCCTCGGTGATGTAGTCGACCACGATGCCGCGGTCATCGCGCACCGGCGTGACCGTCGCGTACTTGATGGCCGACAGCGAGTCGGCGGCGACCGACAGGCCGGCGATGCCGCAGGCCATCGTGCGCAGCACGTCCTTGTCGTGGAGGGCCATCTCGAGCCGCTCGTACGCGTACTTGTCGTGCGACCAGTGGATGCAGTTGAGCGCCTCGACGTAGGTCGCCGCGAGCCAGTCCATCGTGAGGTCGAACTTCGCCATGACGTCGTCGAACTCGAGCGGACCGTCGCCGACGGGGGCGGCGATCGGGGAGACCTGCTTGCCGGAGACCTCGTCGCGTCCGCCGTTGATGGCGTACAGGAGGGTCTTGGCGAGGTTGACGCGCGCTCCGAAGAACTGCATCTGCTTGCCGACGCGCATGGGGCTCACGCAGCACGCGATGGCGGCGTCATCGCCCCAGGCGGGCCGGATGATCTCGTCCGACTCGTACTGGACCGCCGACGTGTCGATCGACACCTGCGCGCAGAAGTCCTTGAACCCCTGGGGGAGGTCCGGGCTCCAGAACACCGTCATGTTGGGCTCGGGTGCCGGGCCCAGGTTGTACAGCGTCTGCAGGTAGCGGAACGAGTTCTTCGTCACGAGCGGGCGGCCGTCCTCACCCATGCCGCCGATCGTCTCGGTGACCCACGTCGGGTCGCCCGAGAAGAGCGCGTCGTACTCGGGGGTGCGCAGGAACCGGACGATGCGCAGCTTGATCACGAAGTCGTCGATGATCTCCTGCGCCTCGGTCTCGGTGAGCGTGCCCTGCTCGAGGTCGCGCTGGATGAACACGTCGAGGAACGTCGAGGTGCGTCCGAGCGACATCGCGGCGCCGTTCTGCTCCTTGACCGCGCCGAGGTAGGCGAAGTACAGCCACTGCACGGCTTCCTTGGCCGTCGAGGCGGGACCGGAGATGTCGAAGCCGTAGGACGCCGCCATCTGCTTGAGCTCCTGGAGCGCGCGGATCTGCTCGGCGTGCTCCTCGCGCTCACGGGCGATCGTCTCGGTGAACGGCTGGGTGTCCAGGCCCAGCTTGTCGACCTTCTTCGCGGCGATGAGCTGGTCGATGCCGTAGAGCGCGACGCGGCGGTAGTCGCCGATGATGCGACCGCGGCCGTAGGCATCCGGCAGGCCCGTGATGATGTGCGACGAGCGCGCCGCACGGACGTTGGGCGGGTAGACGTCGAACACGCCCTGGTTGTGCGTCTTGCGGTACTCGCTGAAGACGGTCTTGAGGGTCTGGTCGACCTCGTAGCCGTAGGTCTCGAGGGCGCCCTCGACCATGCGCCAGCCGCCGTTGGGCATGATGGCGCGACGCAGCGGCGCGTCGGTCTGAAGGCCCACGATGACCTCGTCGTCCTGGGCGATGTAGCCGGGCGCGTGGGCCGTGATGCCCGCGGGGGTGTGCGCGTCGACGTCGTAGATGCCCTTCTCGCGCTCCTCGGGGAACATCGCCGACAGCGTGTCCCAGATGCGGTTCGTGCGGGCGGTCGCGCCGGTGAGGAACGCGGCGTCGCCGGCATACGGCGTGTAGTTGCGCTGGATGAAGTCGCGCACGTCGATCTCGTCCTGCCAGGGTCCGGCGGTGAATCCGTTCCAGGCGGCGGGTTGAACGTCCTGCGCGGAGGGGGTGACGGTGCTCATGGTCTCGCTTCTTTCCATCCTCATGGGAGTCGGTCTGCGCACTCATCACGAGACCGTGTCACCAGAATAGAACTGTGGTCAGACCACAAACGATTTCGTGCACGGATGCCACAAGGCGAAGGCTTCATCACCCCTACCGCTTGTGGCCAGACCACAAGTGGTGGAGGTCGGCTCAGCGCCAGTCGCGGGCAGGGTCCGACAGAGGCGTCTCGTCGGTCGGATACGGCACCGGCCACGACGGCTCGGGCACCGGCCAGCCCGCGTCGCGAAGTGCCCGTCGGGACAGCTCGCGCGCCGAATACGGGGTGCGGACGCCCCGGATGTCGCGGTAGTCCTGGTGCCCCGGACCGGCCCACAGGATGGCGTCCCCGTCGCCCGCACGTGCGACGGCTTCGAGGATCGCGCGCTCGGGCGGGGAGAACTCGAGGATCTCGGCGTCCGGCCGGGCGGCGCGCGCGCCGGCGACGAGCGCCTCTCGGATCGAGTCGGGATCCTCGTGGCGCGGGTGGTGATCCGTGACGATGAGGAGGTCGCTGCCGAGGACGGCGGTGCTCCCCATATCGGCGCGCTTGGTCGTGTCGCGGTCGCCGTCGGCGCCGAAGACCATGATGACCTTGCCGGGCGTGACACGGCGCACTGCCGCGAGGGTCTTCGTGAAGGCATCCGGCGAATGTCCGAAGTCGACGTACACCGCCGGTCCGCGCTCTCCGGAGACGCGCTGCGTGCGGCCGGGGAGGTGCGCGTCGATGCGGCCGCCGTCGAGCGCCGCGACGAGGCTGCTCCAGGCGTACCCGGCCTCGAGCAGCATGACGATCGCGAGTCCGGCGTTCGCAGCCATGTGGCGGCCGATCACGGGAACCGTCGTCGTGAGGGCGCGGCCGCCCGGGCCCGTGAGGGTGAACTCCGTGCCGTCCTGGCGCTCGTCGACGATCTCGACCGTCCAGTCGGCGGCGAGGCTCGGATCGCTCGCGATCGCCGGGGTGACGATCGTGACGGACGGGACCTCACTGCGTTCGGCGACCTCCGGTCCGTACGGAGAATCCAGGCAGATGACCGCGCGGCGGGAGCGATCGGGGCGGAACAGCGGCAGCTTCGCCTCGAAGTACTCCCGCATGTCGGCGTAGTCGTCGAGGTGGTCGTGCGTGAGGTTCGTGAACCCCGCGACGTCGAACACGATGCCGTCGACACGGTGCCGCGTCAGCGCCTGCGCGCTGACCTCGACGGCGACGGCCTCGACGCCGCGTTCGCGCATGAGCGCGAGGAGGGCATGGAACTCGGATGCCTCGGGCGTCGTCAGCCGCGAGACGATGACCTCGCCCGCGATGTGACGCTCGGCCGTCGAGGAGAGGCCGGTCACGACGCCGAGTTGGCCGAGGATGCCCTCGAGGAGGTGCGAGACGCTCGTCTTGCCGTTCGTGCCGGTCGTCGCGAGGAGGACGGGAAGGTCGTCTGCGGTGTCGTAGACCCACGCCGACAGATCCCCGAGGAGCGCACGCGGATCGTCCACCACGACGATCGGCACGCCGGCACCTTCTGCGATGTCGGCGCCCGCGGCATCCGTCACGATGGCGACGGCGCCCGCATCGGCGGCCGCGCGGGCGAACTCGGCTCCATGCCGGTTGACGCCGCGGATCGCGACGAACGCCTCGCCGGGGCGGAGGTCCGCCGTCGCGAGCGTGATCCCGGTGAGGACGACGCCGTCGACCTCGCCTCGCACTTCGGTGCCGAACCGGGCGGCGAGATCGCCGAGCGTCCGCTGCGGCGGGCGCGCGGGGCGCAGGACGGGCGGGAGATGGGAACCGGCGGGCGTTGTCATGTCCCGTCCATACTCTCACCCCGCCCCGCGCTCCGCCCGTGCGGATGCACGGTCAGTCGCGGCGGCGGCGGCCCGTGATCGCGATTCCGAGGGCGACGACGGACGCGGCCAGCGCGCCACCGCTCAGCCACAGCGGCAAGGCGTCGGGCGCGGGGGCCGTCGCACCGGCGTCTGAGCCGCCCGCGTGGTCCGTGCCATGGTCCGTGGCTCCGTCGGCGTCGCCGTCGCCGTCGCCGTCGCCGTCGCCGTCGCCGCTCTGGTGACCGTGGCCGCCGCCCGCGCTCACCGCGCCGACCGCGACCACGGGGGCGGGTGCTGCGAGGTCGTCCTCGGACTGGCCCTCGGCGGGGACTTCCGACCAGTCGGTCTCGCCGGTGGCGCACGTCTGCCGGATGGGGAAGGCGACGGCGGTGTCGGCGGCCGACGACGCGAAGATCACGTCGAGCGCCACTGTTGCGGAGACCCCCGACTCGACGGGGTTCACGGCGGTGAAGGTGACCTTCGTCGGGATGCCGTCGGAGCCGAGATCGCGCGAGATCGTCCATGCGCCGTCGAGGACGGGGGTCACCCCGTCGATGCCTTCGGGGATCGTGATCGCGACGGATGTCGTGGGGGAGTCCTCGCAGCCGTGGCTGAAGGAGAACGCGAGGCGCGTCGACGTGCCCGCGGCGGATTCCTCGGGGGTGACGTGGATGTGGGCCGACGCGGCGAGCGGCGCGGCGAGGACGAGGGCGGCGCCGGCGAGGATGCCGGCGGAAAGGCGCGCGCGGGTGCGCAGTGAGGAGCGGGTCATGGTGGTCTCTTAGTGAACAGGGTGCGTCAACGGGGTGCGCGGCGGGGCCGCGCCGGATCCGGCCGAGCGAACGCTCAGTCCGATGCGGGCGCGGTGAGCGCCGGTGGACCCCGTCGGATGACACACGAGAGGAAGACGGCCGGAAGAGTGGCCGGCACACGAGCGGGGGTGACGTCCACGCCGTGCGGAGCTGCCGGCATCCGCCCCCTGGGTCGCGCGAGAAGGCGACGGATGCCGCGGACGACGGCCGCGGCGGCGCGCTCGCCCCACGCGAGCACAGCCCACGTCACGACGCCCGCGAGAGCGTGGCCGAAGGTCATCGTCGCCGTGGCCGGATCGACGGCTGCGCCCGCGCCCGACGTGAAGGCCGCGAGGTCGAATGCGTGGACGTGTCCGCCGGCGGCCATCGTGGGCGTCGCGCCGCCGACGGCGGCGAAGGCGGCGTGGAGGGCCAGCTGCGCGGCCGAGACGGCCGCGCCGAGGCGCACGATGCTGCGGCGTCGCCCGACGAGGGCGACGCACGCGGGAGCCGCAAGGAGCGTCACGGCGACGACGAGCCAGGGTGGCGGCGGCGTACCGCCCGCGAGCGTGTGCGCGGTCGCGGCGAAGAGGACGGCGACGAGGGCGGCGCCCGTGCCGCGCAGGGTGCGCAGACGCCGCTGTCGCACGCGCGGCGAGGCATACTCGCCGCTGTGCTCCACGCTGTCCTCCACAGAGGGAGCCTAACGGGAAACTCAAAGCGCTCCCCGGTACTCTCGGGGGCTGTGACCGTCATCGCTTTCGTCATCGGGGTGGCCCTGCTCGTCGTGGGGCTCGCCGTGTCGATCGCGCTCCACGAGATCGGGCACCTGCTGCCCGCGAAGGCCTTCGGCGTGCGGGTCGGTCAGTACATGATCGGGTTCGGTCCGACGCTGTGGTCGCGCCGCATCGGGGAGACCGAGTACGGTTTCAAGGCGCTGCCGCTCGGCGGCTACATCTCGATGGCGGGCATGTACCCGCCCTCGCCGGGCGCGAAGGAGTCGACCGGTCGAGCCGGCGGCGGGTTCTTCGCGACGATGGTGCAGGATGCCCGTGCCGCGAACGACGAGACCCTCGTCGGTGTCGGCGGCCGGCGCTTCTACTACGAGCTGCCCGTCTACAAGCGGATCATCATCATGCTCGGCGGGCCCGTGATGAACCTGCTGCTCGCGATCGTCCTGTTCGGCATCGTCTTCAGCGGCATCGGCCTGCAGACCGCGACCACGACCGTGGCATCCGTCAGCCAATGCGTCCTGCCGTCGGGATCGACGCAGACCTCGTGCTCCGCCGGCGATCCCGCGTCGCCCGCGGCGGCGGCCGGCATCCTCCCCGGCGACGTGCTCGTCTCGGTCGGCGGGACGGCCGTCGACACCTTCGCGGACGCGTCGGCCATCATCCAGGCATCCCCGAACGAGCGGCTCGACGTCGTCGTCGAGCGGGGCGGCCAACAGCAGACCCTGCAGGTGACGCCGATGCTCGCGGAGCGTCAGGTGCAGGGTGCGAACGGAAAGCCGACGACGGCGGAGGTCGGGTTCGTCGGCATGACCGCGACCGTCGCGTACGTCCCGCAGCCGATCTGGTCGGGACCGCAGGCCGCGTTCGCGCAGACCGGTCAGGTCGTCGGGATCATCGGCCAGCTTCCGGTCCGCGTCTATCAGACCGCGGTCGACATGGTCACGGGGCAGAGTCGCGACCCGAACAGCCCGCTCTCCGTCGTCGGTGCGGGGCGCCTCGCGGGCGAGGTCGCCGCCACGGACGCGCCGATCCTCAACCGTCTCGCGAGCCTTCTGGGGCTTCTCGCGGCGCTCAACATCGCACTGTTCGTCTTCAACCTGGTGCCACTGCTGCCGCTCGATGGCGGACACGTCGTCGTGGCGCTGTGGGACGGCGTCAAGCGCACGTGGGCGAAGCTCGTCGGTCGCCCGGCACCTAAGCCCGTCGACGCGGTGAAGCTCGTGCCGGTGACGTTCGTGGTCGTCATCGGGCTCGTCGTGATGGGCGGCGTCCTGATCCTCGCCGACGTGTTCAACCCGATCCAGCTGCTCGGCTGATCCCGCACCCGGGCGCTCCGGGCGCTCGGCTCCCGCTCGCGCGCTCAGCTCGTGGCGGGTGCGAGCGCGTGCGCGACGAGGCGCTCGAGGGTCTCGAGGCCGTCGCGCGAGAGGATCGACTCCAGGTGCCCCTGCACAGAGGCGTACCCCGGACCCCGGAGCGCGTACACGTCGCCGGATGCCGGATCGGCCGAAACCTCCGTGGCGTGCCCGGCGTCGCCCACCCGCACGGTCCCCGGCGCGACGCGCGCGGTGAACGTGTTGTAGAACCCGATCGACGCCGGCACGCCGAACACATCGACCGTCTTCTGCAGGCCCTGGTGGGGCGAGGCGAGCGGCGCGAGTTCGATACCGAGGGTGTCCGCGAGCATCTGGTGGCTGAGGCACACCGCCAGGAGCGGGCGGCCGGATGCCCGCCGTGCGTCGACGACGCTCCGTAGCCGCGCGATGCGTGCGCTCGAGAGGTCGCGCGGATCGCCGGGGCCCGGCCCCGCGACCACCAGGTCGGCAGCGGCCACCGAGGCATCCGTCACCTCGTTCCAGGGTGTGATCGCGACGGCGAAGCCGAGGTGGTGCAGCTGGTGGCCGAGCATCGTCGTGAAGCGGTCTTCGGCGTCGACGACGAGCGCCGTGAGCCCCGATCCGATGCCGTGCGGCTCGTCGTCCTGCGGGTTCAGCCAGAACGGCGCGAGGCGCTCGTTGCGGGATGCCAGGAGCGCCGCGATCTCCGGATCGTCGCCGAGCGGCGCGCGCACCTCGGCGGGGGCGTCTTCGTCGAGGGCCGCCCGCTCCGCGGCTTCGTCACGAGGGATCGCGCCGATCGCGCCGAGAACGCCGGCCGCCTTGCCGTGCGTCTCGCCGACCTCACCGTCAGGGTCGGAGTGGCGGACGAGCGTCGCCCCGACGGGCACGCGCAGGCGCCCGTCCACGAGGTAGGCGGTGCGGATGAGGATCGGTGCGTCGAGGTCGTGACCCGCCGCGCCGGCGGACGGCGTGAACAGGGCGGCGACGCCGGAGTAGTAGCCGCGCGGCGACGTCTCGTGCCGCTTGATCACGGTGCACGCGTTCTGCATGGGCGACCCGGTCACGGTCGGGGCGAACATCGTCTCGCGCAGGATCTCGCGCGGATCCATCGTGCTCGACCCGCGCAGCATGTACTCCGTGTGGGTGAGGCGCGACATCTCCTTCAGGTGGGGGCCCGTGATGCGGCCGCCGTCGCTGCACACGGCCGACATCATCTTGAGCTCTTCGTCGACGACCATGAAGAGCTCCTCGGTCTCCTTCGTCGAGGAGAGGAACTCGGTGAGCGTCGACGCGGTCGCGCCGCCCGCCGGGTGGCGGAAGGTTCCCGAAATGGGGTTCATCGTGACGACGCCGTCCCGTGCACTGACGTGCGCCTCGGGGCTCGCACCGACGGCGAGGTGCCCCTGGGTCGAGACGAGGAACGTCCAGTACGCGCCGCGCTCGTGTTCGAGGAGCGCGCGGAACCACGTGAGCCCGGAGGTGAGCGGGTCGGCGTCGACGGATGCCGTGAAGTCGCGCCGGATGACGAAGTTGGCGCCTTCGCCGCGGCCGATCTCGTCGGTGATCACGCGCCGGACGATCGCCGCGTACTCCTCGTCGGAGATGTCGAAGCCGGCATCGCCGAGGGTGACGGCGGCGGCGGGGAGCGCCGCGATCGCATCGCTTCGCGGGACGCTCGCATGCTCCGTCACGACGAGGCAGCGCAGCGGTGCGCCGTCGTCGTGGTGCTCGAAGCCGCGCTCGGCGATCTGCCGGTAGGGAACGAGGGCCAGCACCTCGCGGCGTGTGCCGTCGGCATCCTCGAGCGGGATGTCGGCGAGCCGGTCGACATCGACGACGTCGCCGGTGAGGATCTCGACGGTCGCACCGTCGCGGGCGAGCAGGGCGAAGGGGCGGCCGGACTCGGTTGCTGCGGCGATCGCGTCGGCGAGGGGGTCGGTGGTCATGCCGGTTCTTTCTTCGGTGTCTGGCGGGCCGCCTCATCGCTCAAACGACAAGACCGCCCGGCGATTGCTCGCGAGAGGGGCGGTCCGTGTGTCGTCGTTCGCGCGCACGCCGCCTCAGCGGGTGTGCCAGCAGGAGTCGAGCGCGAACATGCGGTCACGATATCAGACGCCGAGAGGTCACTTGAGTGCGGCTGATGGCGGATCTGGTGGCCTGAACCTCGGAGGCGACGTGTGAGCATCTGGAAAGAGGTGATCAGGTCGGGCGAGGCGGGGAGTAGCCGGGCCCAGATGATCTGTGACAACCTTTGTCAGCCGGGGCAAGTCGGCAGCGTCGACTCTGCCGGAGGGCACTCGGATTCGGGCACTGCGGGGGACTGAAGACATATGAGCATTGGAAAGTCCGTCATCAGGCCGCTGAAGGACGCGCTAGACGATATGCCGGTACACATCCGGCAACTAGCGGAGATGTTCCGCAAGCACGCACAGAAGCAGCGACGAAACAATGACGGCATTGCCGACGTCGACAAGTTCGACGGCGTTCACACCGTCCGCGGCGACAACATCAAAACCACGATCTTCGATCCGAAGACGAACCGTCCAATCTCCGAACGCGGCCACATTCGTGAGGATTTCGGCAGCAGCCATCGTGGCGATAACGCAACGGAGATTGGGCGCACGGGTCGCAGCGGCGACGATGGTGGCCATCTGGGCGGGCATCGCTTCTTCGGCGATACGCCAGATCAGGGCATCGCGCCGCAGGCCGCCAACCTCAACCGCGGCGCGTGGAGGAAGATGGAGAACGAGTGGGCCGACTGGGTCGCTACCGGCCGTCACGTTGACTATGAGATACGGGTCTACCCGCCCGGCTCGACTCGCCCCGACAAATTCGAGGTCGAGTACACCGTTACTGACCCCGCGACGGGCAAACAGATGACGTTTACGCCTGTGTTCGACAATGAACCCGATCAAGTGTTCGATCGAATCTACAAGAAAGACATGCAAGGGAAATGATGACGGAAGACGTAACGGTCGGGTTGATCCGGTCGGTGGTGGAGCATCTGCGGAAGGCGCCGGAGGATTGGGCGTCACTGGCCGTCGTGCTGGACGTGAGTCGGTCGGGTGTGCGCGGTGCGCTGGCGATCGCGTACGACGCGGACGGCGAGAGCGTGCCCGCGGCGATCTCGCCGTCGGAGGTCGATCCCGCTGTCAAGACCTACCTCGACAGCTTCTTCGGTGAGGGCGATGCGCTGCCGGTGCAGTTGCTCGTCCAGTTCGACCGCGCGAGCGGGCGTTACGAGGTGACGTTCGAGGACGAGGACCCGAACCGGTGGCGGCTGACGCCGAAGACGTTCGACACCCTCGACGAGACCCTGCGTCCTCGGTTCGACTGATCACGTTCCGGGCGGGATACGGGCGCCGCGTCCCTCGCGCGCACAGCCCCGCCCCAGCGCCCGCGGCGTAGGCTGGTGGGCGTGCCAGCAGTGAACCTCGGGATGCCCCGCGTGCCGGAAGTCCTCTCCCCGCGTCGCAAGAGCCGCCAGATCAAGGTCGGCAAGGTGCTCGTCGGAGGCGACGCCCCCATCAGCGTCCAGTCGATGTGCACGACGCCGACCACGAACATCAACGGGACGCTGCAGCAGATCGCCGAGCTCACGGCGTCGGGCTGCGAGATCGTGCGGGTGGCGGTGCCGTCGCAGGACGACGCGGACGTCCTCCACATCATCGCCAAGAAGAGCCAGATCCCGGTGATCGCCGACATCCACTTCCAGCCGAAGTACGTCTTCCAGGCGATCGATGCGGGCTGCGCCGCCGTCCGCGTCAACCCGGGCAACATCCGGAAGTTCGACGACCAGGTCGGGGCCATCGCGAAGGCGGCGAAGGATGCCGGGGTGTCACTCCGCATCGGCGTGAACGCGGGCTCGCTCGACCGGCGCCTCCTGGAGAAGTACGGCAAGGCGACGCCCGAGGCGCTCGCCGAGTCGGCCGTGTGGGAGGCATCCCTCTTCGAAGAGCACGACTTCCACGACTTCAAGATCTCCGTCAAGCACAACGACCCCATCGTCATGGTGAAGGCCTATCGCCTGCTCGCCGAGCGGGGCGACTGGCCGCTGCACCTCGGTGTCACCGAGGCCGGGCCCGCCTTCCAAGGCACGATCAAGAGCGCGACCGCCTTCGGGATCCTCCTCGCCGAGGGGATCGGCGACACGATCCGCGTGTCCCTCTCCGCGCCGCCCGCCGAAGAGGTCAAAGTCGGCCACCAGATCCTGCAGTCGCTGAACCTCCGCGAACGGAAGCTCGAGATCGTCTCGTGCCCGTCGTGCGGGCGCGCGCAGGTCGACGTCTACACCCTCGCCGACAACGTCACCGAGGGGCTCAAGGACATGACCGTGCCCCTGCGCGTCGCCGTCATGGGCTGCGTCGTCAACGGTCCCGGCGAAGCGCGCGACGCCGACCTCGGCGTGGCATCCGGCAACGGCAAGGGGCAGATCTTCGTCAAGGGCGAGGTCATCAAGACGGTGCCCGAGTCCGAGATCGTCGCGACCCTCATCGAAGAGGCGAACCGCCTCGCCGACGAGATGGGTCCGGACGCACCCCTCGGCACGGCGCAGGTCGTCACCGCCTGATCGGTCAGTCCAGCGCGCCGCCGACGAGTGGCGTATTGGTCTCCGTGGTGAGCGCGGTGTCGATCGCGATCTCGAGGGCGCGGACGATGTCGTCGAGCGGCAGGCCGGATGAATCTTCCGGGTCTTGACCGTCGGCCCAGGGGACGTGCACGAACCCCGCGGCGACGCCCGCGGGAACAGCGTCGAGCGCGGTGAAGAACACGTGGTTGCAGACGAACGTGCCGGCGGAGTGCGACACCTCTGCCGGGATGCCGACTGCGCGGATCGCCGCGGCGATCGTCTTCACCGGGAGAGTGGCCTCCCGAGCGAGTGGTGCGCCGGGGACGCTCTCCTCGTCGATCGGCTGCGCGCCGGCGTTGTCGGGGATCCGCGCATCGGCGAGGTTCACGGCGATCCGCTCGACGCGGATGCGGTCGGAGCCGCCCGCGAGCCCGACGGCGATCACGACGTCGGGGCGGTGCGCCGCGATCAGTTCGCGCAGGCGCGCTGAGGCGCCCGCGAAGGTCACCGGCAAGACCTCGACCACGAGCTCGGCCGGGCCGTGCCACGAGGCGCCGACTCGGCGAACGGCATCGCCCGACGGATTGACGGCATCGCCGCCGAAGGGCTCGAATCCGGTCAGGAGGACGGTGCTCATCCCGTCACGCTATCTCGCGGCCGCGGTGCGCTCCTCGCCTGGAGCCGCGGCGGCTTCCGACGCCGACGATGCCCGGTCGAGGGCCTGCACGAGGTCGGCGATGAGATCGTCGACGTGTTCGAGCCCGATCGAGAGGCGCAGGATGTCGGCATCCGGGCGCGCGTCGGCGGCGACGGGTCGGTGCGTCAGCGCGGCGGGGTGCTGGATGAGGGAATCCACCCCGCCGAGCGACACGGCGTGGGTGAACAGCCGGGTCTCCTCCGCGACGCGCGCTGCGGCCGCGTACCCGCCGCGCACGCGGACCGAGACCATCGCACCGGCTCCGTGCTGCTGCCCGGCGAGGAGACCCCGCGGGTCGCCGTCCAGGCCGGGGTAGAACACCTCCGCGACGGCTTCGTGGGTGAGGAGGCGGCGCGCGATCAGCCCTGCCGATTCCTGTTGCGCGCGCATCCGGAGGGGGAGGGTGGGCAGTCCGCGGTGCAGCAGATACGCGCCGAGGGGGTGCAGGATGCCGCCCGTGATCGCGCGGACGCGGCGCAGCGCGGCCGCGGTCTCCTCCGTGCAGGCGATGACGCCGCCCACGACGTCGCCGTGCCCGCCGAGGTACTTCGTCGCGCTGTGGAGGGACATCGCCGCCCCGTGGGCGAGCGGCTGCTGGAGCACGGGCGTCGCGAAGGTGTTGTCGACGAGCACGGGGATGCCGCGAGCCTGCGCGACCACGGCGGCGATGTCCACCAGTTCGAGAGTGGGGTTGGCGGGGCTCTCCACCACGACGAGCCCCGTGTCCGCCCGCACGGCCGCGGCGACCTCGTCGGCGGCGCAGAACGTCACCTCGGTGCCGAGGAGGCCGGTCTGCAGCAGATGGTCGCTACCGCCGTACAGCGGGCGGACGGCGATCACGTGCGGCCTGCCGACCGCGGTCGTGTGCGAGAGCACGGCGGCGGTGAGCGCCGCCATGCCCGAGGCGAATGCGACGGATGCCTCCGCTCGCTCCAGCTGCGCGAGCGCCTGCTCGAACCGTGCGACGGTCGGATTCCACAGCCGGGCGTAGACGAAGCTGCCCTCGGCGGGTGGGGTACCGCCGCCGGCGAGCACCTCGTAGGAGTCGCCGCCCCGCTCGACATCCGGCAGCGGGTATGTCGACGACAGGTCGAGCGGCGGAGTGTGCACGCCGAGGGCGGAGAAGTCGTCGCGTCCGGCATGGACGGCGATCGTATCGAGGTGGTCCATATTGAGATTGTGCGCCATCACGCAGGATTGCGTGGCTTAGGCTGTGATTCCAGCAAACCAGTACGTCTGATCTTGACCGCTCCGCAATATGGTTTGCCCAGAAAGGGGTTCTCTTGTCGGATCGCCAACCGTCCGGTGCCGCCCTCGACGACCTCGATCTGCGGCTCCTCGCCGAGGTCGTGCGCGAACCTGGGCGCTCGAACCGCCAGGTCGCCGACACCGTCGGCATCGCGGAATCGACGTGCGCCTATCGTCTCCGCTCACTGCGAGCGCGGGGGGTGATCTCCGGCATCCGCATGGTGATCGACCCCGCGCCACTCGGACTTCCGCTGCAGGCGGTGATCCGGGTGCGCCTCGGGCGCCACACGCGCGAGGGCGTGGAGCGCCTTTTCGACGCGATCGTGGGGACCCCCGGCGTCATCGAGGCGTTCCACGTCGCGGGCGACGACGACTTCCTCGTGCACGTGGCGGTCGAGGATGCCGTCGCGCTGCGCGACCTCGTGCTCCAGCACATCACGGTGCACGACGCGGTGCGCACGACCGCGACGCACCTCGTGTTCGAGCGGCGCGAGGGGATCGGGCCCCTCGCGCGCGTCGTCGGGTGACCTTTTCGCTCAGGCGGTCGGATCCCAGAGCCGGTGGTAGGCATTCGCCGCAGGCTGCCCGCCGAGGTGTGCGTACAGCACGGTCGAACCCCGGGGGATGTCCCCGGAGGACACGAGGTCGATGAGCCCCGCGAGAGACTTCCCCTCGTAGACGGGGTCGGTGATCATGGCCTCCAACTGCGCGCCGAGCGCCATGGCATCCATCGTCGAATCCACCGGGATGCCGTACAACTCTCCCGCCCAGCCCTTGAGCACCTGGATCTCGTCGTCGCGGAGGTCTCGGCCGAGCTCGATGAGCGCGGCGGTGTTGCGGGCGATGCGCGCCACCTGGTCGCGCGTCTTCTCGAGCGTCGCCGACGCGTCGATGCCGATGATGCGCCGCTTGACACCGGTGAGATCCTCGAGTGCGGCGAAGCCCGCGATCATGCCGGCGTGCGTCGAACCGGTGACGGTGCACACGACGACCGTGTCGAAGAAGACACCGAACTGCTTCTCCTGCTCGGCCACCTCGAACGCCCAGTTCGCGAACCCGAGCCCACCGAGCGGGTGTTCGCTGGCCCCCGCGGGGATCGGGTACGGCGTGCCGCCTGCGGCTTCGACCTCGGCGAGCGCGTTCTTCCACGAGTCGCGGATGCCGATGTCGAAGCCCGCGGCATCCAGCCGCGAGTCGGCGCCCATCATGCGCGAGAGCATGATGTTGCCGACCTTGTCGTTCACCGGGTCTTCCCACGGCACCCACTTCTCCTGCACGAGGCGCGCCTTGAGGCCGAGGTGCGCCGCGACGGCGGCGACCTGACGGGTGTGGTTGGACTGGTAGCCGCCGATCGACACGAGCGTGTCGGCGCCCGAGGCGAGGACGTCGGGGACGATGTACTCGAGCTTGCGCGTCTTGTTGCCGCCGAAGGCGAGACCGCTCGAGACGTCTTCGCGCTTGGCCCAGACCTGGGCTCCGCCGAGGTGCTGCGTGAGGCGCTTCAGGTGCTGCAGCGGGCTCGGCCCGAAAGTGAGGGGGTAGCGGGGGAACTCGTGGAGCTTCATGGCGTCGGTCCTTCGGTGTCGGGGCGGGGGATCGGGGGTGCGGTGGTCGGATCGGTGACGAGGGTCTGCCAGATCTGCTCGGAGATGCGGGCGGCGCCGTCGACGTCGTGGGCGGCGCACCGCTCGATGAGGAGGTCGTGGCGGATGACGGATGCCTCGCCCTCGTGCGACGCGAACCGCAGCCGCTCGGCGCGGCGGAGTACGGGCTCGTACTGCGCGATGACCTGCGCGACGGCGGCGTTGCCGCTCACCCGCAGCGGGATCGCGTGGAACCGCTCGTCGGCTGCGAGCGCCGCCTCGAGGTCGCCGCGTCGCTGCGCCGCAGCGAAGTCGTCGTTCGCGGCGCGCATCTCGGTGAGATCCTCCGCGGTGAGCCGCGCTGCCGCCTCCCGGACGGCGAGGGCGTGGAGGGCCGCGACGACGGCCCGGGCATCCCGCACCGCGGCGGGATCGACGGGCGTCACGACGGTCGATCGCCCCGGCGTCGCGCGCACGAGCCCGGCCCGCGAGAGCTCCAACAGCGCTTCGCGCACCGGGGTGCGGCTCACCCCGAGCCAGGCGGCGAGCTCGCCGTCGCGCAACTGCTCGTCGGGGGCGAGCGTGCCGTCGACGATCGCGTCGCGCAGCCGCGTGAAGACCTCATCGCGCAGCAGCGCACGAGGCGGGAGGCTCTGAGTCGGGA
>Ga0209922_101347_pt1 | contig 23977 bp, 28 predicted proteins | sample ThiBiot_500_biof_FD_183946 | JGI IMG/M metagenome (GOLD analysis project Ga0209922, IMG submission 183946) | Wastewater bioreactor microbial communities from Cape Town, South Africa - Thiocy_expt_500_biof (SPAdes) | ecosystem: Engineered > Bioreactor > Thiocyanate-remediating > Anaerobic-Aerobic ... | reverse complement strand
GGCCACTTTTAGTAACGTAACAACCGATTGGAAAGCCTCGAGAACAGAATTCTTGATCTTCAGCATTTCGATAGCATAATGTGACGGGCATATTATCGATGATCCAATGTTGTTGATAATTGAGAACTATGCCTTTCATTAAACGTGCAAGGTATCTTTGAGATTTCGGATCCGAAGCAGAGAATTTCTTTTCGCAAACTAATTGACAATCAACAGGTTTTAAAAAATCGAACTAATAGCAAAAGATATTCGATGACAAATCAAAGGCAAACGAACGAACGAACGAACTTGATATGGAGATGGACGAATACGTTCACCGAATAGAACTTGACCGAGATTTTCCACAGGTGAACGTTTACCATCGATGGAACAAAAGTTAAAACTAATTCAAAATAAAATAAAATCAATTTTCTATTCAAAACAAAACGCTCTACTAGGAGTATTCATAAGGTAGAATCGATTCAATAGAATCAAGACGATTGACAAATACATCGAGTTTAGTCTAAAGACGAAACAATAGTTTGTTTGGTTTTTTCTTTCGTAGTATTCGTTTCAACTAACTTGACATTTCGAATCGGTTACTGCTGTTCGACAGTAGACATTCGGTGCTAGACCGGGTAAATAAAAAGCTCTACATGATGATAGTAACAAGATAAACAAGCATAAAAGTTGTTTCATTGTTTCTCTATCTGGAAAGAAAAACAAAGCGTGCAGAAATTGCGTCCACCACCGTCTCTTTGCAACGAGAAGGAAACAAACACACAAAAAAAGACAAAGAATATGTTTGAAGCTGAGATAGTATATATTGATTCTATGAAAAGAAATGTGTGCAAAACGTGTCGACATTCTGTTACTTCTTTTTTTGAATATTAAATAGAGTCTATCGTGAATAGTAAACAAGCATAAAGAGAGAGGAAAAAACGGAGAAGGAAAAAAAACCAAATCGTTATTTAGCTTTTAATCATAAAATTATAATCGATATAAACGAGTGGAGAAAAAGTCAACCGAGCGTATCGTCACCGAAAAAAGAAATGAATATAAATTTATCGTTCGTATTTATTAGTTTCTATTTGAGCAAGGTTATAGTTCTTTGTCAATAGTCAAACATTTCGAACGAGAAAAATTGTATGTTGAGCACCAACAGATATCTGCTGAATTCGACGATCGATTAATTGTTTACTTTGAACCTTTCGTGCTTGAAATATATCTTCATTTCCGTGACCTGTTTGACACGTATCACCCATACCGAATGAATAAATTTCACCAAATCGATCAATTGCAAACGAGACACATCCACCTGCGGCTATATCGATAATATCGTGAAGGTTAGGAATTAATGTCGGTCGAAGAATATCGTCAGTTGAATGAGTACCTAGACGACCGTCATCACTTCTACCGAGACCGTAAACATTTCCGAATGAATCGAGTAGAAGCGTATGTTGAAGACCGCAACTGATTTTGACTAGTTTATCAATCGATGAAAATTGTTCGATTTCCATTGGTAAAGAAATCATAGATTTCGATGAATGACCTAATTGACCGAAACTATTTGCACCACAAGAATACAAATGAAAACGAGAGTCTTGGGTTAAGATAAAACAACCATGACCACCTGCCCAAATATTTCGAACGCATTGCTTTGGAAAACAAGAAACTAAACACGGTTGTAACCATGTTGATTCACGATTATTACGAGCTAATTGACCAGTTTCGTTATTTCCAAATGAATAGAGATTGTCCTGTTCGGTTAATACAAGACAAAAATCTGCACCACAAACGATTTTTCGAATCGGTTCATCAAGTGGAATAACGACTGCTCGATACTGAATTTGTTTACAATCGAATAATCCAAGTACACCTTGACTATTTCGGAAGCAACCACAAATATACGCTCGTCGTGATTTTCCTAATGCAACTGTAAACGAATCTCCGGCATCGATTTCTTGGATTTCTTCTGGTAAAACGAATAGACTCGGCGTATATTCATCATCACAATTATCTGTTATTCGTCCCAAGGCTCCATCATCATTACAACCCCATGTATAGACATTACCATTCACGGTCAATGCACATGAATGTAGTGCGCCTGCAACTATCAATCGAATGTTCTCATCGAGTTTTAAATGTTGAGGTTTATGTCGTTCGATGATATGCGTTGGAAAGCCTAATTGTCCGCAGATATTTTGTCCGCAAACGAGAATAAAACTTGGCGAACTCTTCGAAATTTTTGGTTTTTTATCGATGATGAGTTGAGACGATGAATGATTTCGTTTGTAAGAAATCTGACTTAAATTCATTCGAATTCGCCAACTCATGTTTTTCTTTTGTGTTTTTATAAACGAACAAGCAAGACGCGCGAGTGAATAAACAAAATTTTTAATGCAATGCGAAGCACCGAAGAGTTTTTTGATTATTTAAATAAGGAAAAACAATGAAAAACATTCAATTCAATGACATTTTTCTTAAAAATTTCTGCTAAATATTGAACTTTATTGTGAAAATATTTTAAAAAAAAGCTAACAGATGTCTGTTTATTGATTAAATCACATGAAACATTTCGCTCATCGAATTACTCGTCGGTAAATTCGGTGCTGTCGAACTTTTCACGACTTTTTTCGGGTCGACTGCTGTTGGTAGATTCGGTGGTACTCGTGGTCGTTGCTGCTGCTGCTGCTGTTGTTGAGCAAGCATTTGGCTTTGATTTTGATTGATTGCTGCCGGTATCGGAGCAAGTTGAAGTGCAACTTCACGTGTTGACTGTGTTTGACCTGTTTGCAAAGGTTTAGTTCGAAACATCCAAGGACTATCGAGCGAATTTTTTTCGATGATTGTCATAGCGAGAAAGGGCACACGACGAGCTATATCGAATAATTTTTCTAATCAAATACAAAAAGAAAAATCAACGATAGACTTTTTTTTAATTGGATAAAATACCTGGTTGAAGCTTTCCTCCAGAAAAATGTCGTGTCAAACCTTCTAAACTCGGTGCATCTATTCAAACGAAGGAACTTAATTCGATTTCGACTGGAAAAGAAAATCATCTTACGTCCAACGAGTAAAATTGTTCCACCGGTTGCTTGATGTCTTCGCGTAATAACATCCATAATCGATCGACAACGTTCATAATAATCCGTTTGACTATCATGTGGCCGCATAAAAGGCATTAAAACTTGATAAGATTTATCGATATTATATCCATTACCGGCTAATTCATCTTTCGTCATGAAACACAACGTTCGTTTAAAATCATTTAAATAACATTCGAATAAGCCCGGTTCCTAAAACAACATTCAAATCGATTTTACAAACAAACAATCGAAATTTTACAAACATACTAATTTCATTGGAACTTGTTTTCGACCCATACCATTCAAAATTCCATCTGCACTTTGCACACAACGTAATGATGGACTCGTATAGCAAATATCGGCTTGGTATCCATTCGCTAACAATGATTTTCCCGTTTTGAATGCATGCATACGACCTCGATTTGTCAATGGAACATCAATAACATAATGATGCAAATAAGATCGAGTCGGCAATCTAAAACAAGACGAAAAAAAAACAAAGCTCATTGTTAAATGAGGATGATTAACCAAATTATTCCTACGCATCAGGTAAATGTTCGGTAAAACGAATATATCGTCCATTACGATCGAAGCTTTTCTTCGACCAATCTGAACCGAGTACTGCATCTGCTCGTTCCGCATGACGAATAATTATAATTCGCAGCGGTTTGATCGGTGTAGGATTTTGTATTGGCGGTAATATGAAAGAACTACTTGGTAATAAACCACGTCGATTCACATCCGGTGCTGGTTGCTCAACAGTCGAAAGCCTTCGATTAGCATTAACATATTGAGATTTATTCGCAATATTATCTCGTTGTATGTTGTTCTACGAAGAAAAAGTCTCTCTCGGTACTTTGTTCGATAAAGATCTACCTGTGCATTCGTTAGTTGTCGTTCTTGTTCCATTAATTTCAAAATTTCATACTCATAACTATTTCCAGCAAGTTGATTGTTGTTATTATAAAAATGTTCTTGAGCCATTGAGATTCAACTAGACGAATCGATTCGTTTTTCGAACTTGTTATTGATCGAGAAGAAAAAGAGCAAATGATATTCACCCCTACCTATTACATCTTATCGGTAGGGTAGTTTCATCGAATCATCGAAAATATATTCTTCGAATGATCAATCAGTCAATCGTGTCCGTAGACACAAGGTCATTCTTCGTTCGTTCTATCGAATCGATTAGGTTGTTTATCGAAAAATAAATCTATGTATTTTTTTTATTGTATGTATACAATGTGCGAACAAATTACATCTTCGAACAATTAGAAAAATATAAAAAAAAGAACACGAAACAAAAATCAAACGAAAAATCTGAGACGTTAATTTCGAATTTCAGCATGTAGTCGAACGTATTTTTGAAGGAAAGGTTCCGTTGCAATGTCGGAAATTAGTTTTTCAATTATTAAATCTAATATATTACACAGAAAATGTCGATTTAATTCTTCATAACTGAAACATTGAAGTAAATTGGTTATAATCTGACGAGTATTTTCTACACCGATGATATATTGCAGCCACTCTGCAGACAAAGAAAAAAATCAAAAATCGAGAAGTTTGTTTTGTTATTTTACTGGGAATCTTATTGATAAATGTGTTGTATGCACGATGTTTGACGTTTTTCATAGGAGCCGATGTTTGAGTATCATCAGGCCAAAGAACTTTCGTTCGTAAATCGGTTAGATATGAAAGAATTTTCTCTTCGGAAAGAGCATCATCGATTTCACGTTTCAATAATCTAATAAAAAACAACGAACATTTGATCATTTCTATTTGAAACCTCAACAAACTCTTCAGTAAAATGTCCAAATAGAATTCGAAGCATCTGATGAATCGATTCATTGTTGATGATTGTATCTCGAGAATGTAAACACGTGTAAACTAAATTCAAGATTGCATCCGTAAGAGGAATCTTTGATCCTTAAAAACAATCGAATTATTAGTGTACGAAAAGGTTTTATTTTCGTTTTACCGATTTTATCCTTTGATTTCAACGTTACACAATTCAATCGTTCAGTTAATAATCTTAAAAATTTCAGATCACTTGAATTTAAATTTCGTTGCAAAAGATTTTCTTCAATCGATCGCAATTGTTTATCTTCACATTGTTTAAGATATTCTACTAAGTATTCCTCAGTTGCTGATGACTAAAATCAAATTCAATTCAAAGAATTTCATTTTGCTTTTCTATTTACATCTTGATATTTCGGATTCACATTCAACTGAAATGTCTCTCGAACGGTCACACTCTCGCGTTTTTGAGGAAGTAAATTATTAATTTTTGTTCCCATATCAGAGAGCGTTCGAAGAATAACCTAAACAACGATCGAAATCGATGAAAATCGAGTTCATGTTTTTTTTACTTTATCAACACGTGGCACCGGCAATTTACTCGATGCTGCGAGTTCGAATTGCTTTTTTGTATTCGAATTATACGCAAAAAATTCGAGAACATCATGCGAACAATTCAGTACATCGTTCGTAATTAATTTCTAGAGAATATTTTCAAAAAACCAAAACTATCGTTTATTGTTTTTCAAGGAAATCCGATTTACTTGAATGTAGATTTCGAGTTTGATTTTTCGATTGCTGATAACATCTGGATTCATGTTATCCATCGGAATTGGTAGAGATCGAAAGATTTCTTTGAGATCTAGATGAATTTTTGAAAAATTCAAATAAAACGAAACGTGCAAATCATCAAACCATAACAATCTCGACTGGTTTTCGGATTCATTTGCAAACGTTTCTGTAAATTTAAAAATTCCCGAAAACGTCGTTTCACATGATAAAAATGAATGCCATCAGCTGTGTACGGTGATTTGGTTTGACACTAAAACAAAGATCTTAGAAATAGTTCGTTTTCTTTTGTTTATCTACGTGAATTATATAAGCTGTATAAGCAGCACCGGATACCGAATTATAAGCTGTTTCACACGAAAGAATCGTTGCTGAATAGATGATTTTTTCTGAACCATTAGTTTGTCGATCGTCAGTCGATGTACTCGAATCATCGAATGAATCGTTTTGAGCTTTTGATTGTTTCCCATTGAGTTCAGTATTCAATTCTGTTTGTTCATCAAATGAATTTTCATTCTCTTGAAAATTTTTTCTCTCATCTTCAGTTTCTAATAAAAGAATTAATAATGTATAAATTGTTCGTGGTTTGGAAAATTCTCTCATCAACGGTTGAAATATACAATTGACTAATAATTGAGTAAGAAATTCTTGTCCTAGACGACTTGTTGAATAGACATAAAGTGAATCGGGCAAGAATTGCGTTAGAATCAATTTCACAAGTGCTTTCAAATAGGAATGCATATCATTTCGAGCGAGCGCTGGATGAAGACCAATCAAACGAGAAAATTCTTCGACTACGGAATTACTCAATCGATTTCGTCGACGTTGTTTTCGATAGGAATCAATTGTACGAAGATATTGTTCGAGATGTAAACATTTTCGATTGATTATCGAACGAATTAGATCATGATAATTCAAACCTTTCAAACAAATTTGCAATCGAATAATAAAATCTTTGAATATTGTTTGAATATCATGAGGAAATTGTTGATTTGGTGATATTGTATCATACCAAATAGTTATGTATCGATCGAGAATCGTTCGAACAAATTCATCGAGTTCGTTGTCGATCGAATTTTCAATTGATTCGATTTGTTTTTGTTGTGAATTGACTCGATGGCGAAAAAGAAATTTATATAAATAACCTGAAAATTTCCATGGACGACGATTGGGATTTGATAAACGTTGAATAAACAACTTAATAGAAACTGTACTAATTGGAAGAAGAATAATGCACCACCAATAATTAAGTAGAATTAGAGGAATTAATGCGAATAGAAATACAATTAAATATTGTTGAAGATAAGAAAAACGTTGAAGAATATTTAGTAGAAGATTATGAAACATTTTATGTGATAATATCTGTTTCTCTTCTTCTTCTTTTTCTGCTAGCTCTTAGTTCTTATCAAATGATTCATTTCAACTGTTTTGACAGGTTTAAACAAATATCGAGATGGGATATTAGATGTCGCTTCGCTTCGGCTTCAGATAGTTAGGCGCATTTTACTATGCTGTGAAGGTAGTTTCAAAATTATTCTTAATTCATTTAAGTTACTCTTTGGTTGAATATCATTCCATTTCAGTTACTAATTGTTATCTGATTTTCCATGAATTTTCATCTATTTTCGATTTTTCTGATTATTTTTCATCTGTCAATAACAAGTGCAGGAGAAAATGACGATGATACAACTAGTACCCTTGAATCTAATGGTTTATCGAGTACGATTCTTCCTGAAGTATCAAGTCATGAAGAATCTACAGATTCATTATTGTTAGTATCAGCAAAAGCTGAAGTAGATGAACAAAATTCTACGCTTGAGACTACATCGGTGGTTATTGTGAAATCGATATCCAACGAACAAATTGAAGCTGAAATGACTCGGTTAAAAGATTCAATTAGATCATACGACGCTGATGAGCGACTTCAGGAACATCCGATGATAGCACATTTCAGAAAAATGGCTCAAGCTTATACAATTTGTTGTAAACGTTATGAAACATTGAAGGTGTTCAACCTATATATTCAACATATGGGTAAAGCTATAGATGACTACGATAGCATATATAATATGCTTCGTATATGGTTAGTTCTATTTTCGAAAGGAAAGCATTTTACAAATACAATTTGATTATGTTATAGTGCAAAACGTCGCTATAAATCACCGACTTTACATGATGTACAACAACAGTGTTCAGCTGCGATTAGTGATGTTTCAACGGCTTTGCTTACACGTCAAGAGTAATTTAAAATATATAATTTGAAGAAAAAAAAACATTTGAATGAGTTTTTAGATATATGAAAAAGTTTAAAAAAGAACTCAACAGCGTTTTCGAAAAACACGGATACTACTTTGATCTAAATGAAGAAGAACATACTACTATATCCAATGAAGATCCTTATGTTACAAAATATTGTCTAAATGAAGATGCCATTGAACTAATGTTTGATTTTAATAAATTATTAACGTGTGAAGAATTAATTCGTCAACATTTACATTTCTCTCCTGATGAATACAATTTATATACTAAAAATTATAGTGAACCTTTTCAAAATATGATATCTGCGAAGTGGGAACGAATTAGGACAATCATAGACTATTTAAACAGTCCACAGATTTTGCTGTCCGGCGAACAAATCATCAAATTAAACACGGTATCCGGCGATAGAATTTCATCTGGTATGAAAGCATACCGAATTGCCCTAAATATCCAAGACGTGAAACTTCAATATTCTGATCATCCGTTAATTACATACTTGTCCAAACGAGCACATGCCTATGCCGTTTGTTGTAAGCCTTATGAAATCCGAGAAATGTTCAATCAATATCTCGACAATTTTTATGCCAACCATGATGCTGATAATTTATTGAATCAAATCATAGCCAAATGGTTAGTTTTAATTATGAAACCAAAAACCGTATATTGATAATAAAAATGTAATTTTGTACAGTCATAGGAATCAAGTTCACCAGTTTACTTCAGAATTTTCTAAGAAATGCGATATTGCATACGACGATGTCCTTAAGGCTGCGAATCAACGTAAACAGTAATTCCAACGAAAAAGATCATAGAAAGAAGAAAATGGAATTCGATCTGAATTTTAGATTTTTCCGTGATCACGAGAATCGATATCCAGATATGGAGTCTCGTTTTATTAAAATGTTTTCTATTAACTCAGATATGCAAAAAGAAATTATATCTGAAAAGGCATATGTCGATGAATACTGTCCAAATATACATATTATGGAGCTTATCTATGATATCGGCGAATTAGTAGAATGCGAAAAATCAATTCGTTATGGCTTGAGTTCATCTCCAGAGAAATACGAAACATATGAGACGGGTGTCAGCAACCGTTTCCGACGTTACATTGGCGTGCATTTTGGCGGAATGGTGGGGTACATAGGTAATTACCCTCAGCAAGTTATATCAACATCAATTGTTACACTTTCAACAAACAGCGCAGTTCCAGCTCCAATTGCTACACCGATTAAAACACCTGAAAATGCAGCTGTTGTGTCAAAGGAACAGATTGAATCTGACATGGAAACATACCGTAATGCTCTAAGAATCGATGGCATGAGACTTCAATATCCTGATCATCCGTTGATTACATACTTGTCGAAACGTGCACACGTCTATGCCGTTTGTTGTAAGCCTTTCGAAACACGAGAAATGTTCAACCAATATCTCGACAATTTCTATGCCAATCAATATAATAATAGTTTAGGAAATAAAATCATAGCTGAATGGTTAGTTTTAATTACAAAACGAAAAAAAAAATGCATTGATGATAAAAATGTAATTTTGTACAGTCATGAGAAACAAATTCACCAATTCACTTCACAATTATCCAACAAATGCCACAATGCGTACGACGATGTCCTTAAAGCTGCGAATCAACGTAAACAGTAATTCCAACGAAAAAGATCACGAGAAGAAGATAGAACTCGATTTGAATTTTAGATTTTTCCGTGATCACGAGAAACGATATCCAGATATGAAGTCTCGTTTTACTAAAATATTTTCTATTAACTCAAATATGAAAAAACTAATCAACACTGAAAGGACATACGTTGATGCATTATGCCCAAATATACATATTATGGAGCTTATTTTTGATATTGGCAAATTAGAAGATTGCGAAAAATCAATCCGTTATGGTTTGAGTACATTTCCAGAAAAATACATAACATACAAGCAGCATGTCAGCGGCTTCTTCAAAGCTATCATTGTAAACAACTGGCAGCAACTAACGCGGTTCATACGCATATTTCCTATACAAGTTGTATCAACATCAACTGTTACACTTCCAACAAACACCCCAGTTCCAACTACAATTGCTACACCGATTAAAAAACATGAAAATGCAGCTACTGTGTCAAACGAACAAATTGAATTTGGCATAAACAATACTAAAAATCGTCTTAAAAACTCTGGTTACAATGAAGTTCATGATCATCCGATGATTGCACATTTTCCAAAATTGGCACACGCTTACACAAGTTGTTGTAAAATGAACGAAACACCCGATATGCTCAAGACGTATTTGGATAATATGGATACATATTCCCATCGGTCTTACACCTTATTGACATTAATATTAAATTGGTTAGTTTCACTTCGGAAATAAAAATAAATACACAAATAAATACTTCTTCCTCATAGTCCATTCACAACTGATCACATACTTAACGCGCAATGCAATGCGGCATATTCTCATCTTGTACAATCTAGAGAAGCAGCACGCATGTAATAGAAAAATAGATTATTTGAAAGATGAGATCAACTTTATTGGAATTCTAGATTTGCTGATGAGTATGCCGAACAACATCCAGATGAAAAAACAAAATTGGAAGATTCTATTCATCCAGAAAAATTAAATTTCGATAATATAGAAGCTGTGCATAAATATGTGAAAAAATACTGTCCAAATGATCATGTCATCGAACTTTTGTTTAACCTCGAAAAGTATTTCAAATGTGAAGAATCGATTCGTTATGGTTTACAATCGTCTTTAAATGACTATCAATCTTACGGGGCGATTAGTTCTGAATTCGCGAATAAAATAGATAATAGTTGGCGTCTGATGAGTAGCCACGTTAAATCATTAAAGAAAACCCATAAACAAAAGACAACACCGATTACAAAAACCACAACACCAATTGCACCCTCGACAACACTAATTGTACAAACGGCAACACCAATTGTATTCTCGGCAACATCAACAGCACAAAACAAACATAACGTCAAAAAACTTAAAGTAAACTCATATTGATAAATTTTCTTTTTATACAATCGAGTCTGTTCTATTTTTAGCCGGATCATAGTTCACCAAATAAAATCTCACAATCACAAAAGTAATTCATCTCAAACTGTTGTCTATCTATGATGGTAATGCTTTTTTTCTTTAGTCATGTCGCAGCTATATCTAGTAGTGGTATTTCAATATATCGTATGATTTATCAATATTTCACTTTGAGTTTTATCATTCTTATTTTGAAAATTTCATTTTGAATGAAAAACTATTTTATCGAATTGTCAGCAATTTTCGATTGTTTCAAAATAAATTTTCGTTGTTTAACACCGGATATGCTTACTGACTTTGAGAGTAAGAGAAAACAATTATTATCAATTTGATGTCTGATATCGAATATCCATCATTGATACCGATTATCTTTCTCACACGACACTCGATAATCGTACCATTGAGCTCAGCATTCAATTCTCTTGAAGATTTTTTCTCTCATCTTCAGTTTCTAATACAATAGAATCCTATTTCAATAAATACAATAGAAATTTGCTTTGCGTCTATCGAAAAGATCTATTAGTTTGTAAACTTCCTTAATGTGTTAGTGATAGACAAATAGAGTTAGATATCAGTCAAAAACATAGGTTGTACTTTTGTTCTAATTGCATCGGTCATTTTAAGAATAACAAATTTAACTAAATCGTGCATACATAAGCCAAAACTATAATATGTTAATTCATAATTTTGTATATCTTATATCTCCCGAACGAAAAACACATTTCAGATGTACACTCATCAAATTACGAGAACTCCGAATATTTTTCTTCTCTTCGAAATAATAGGCAATTATGACTCATGCATCCATCGAAAGAAGAACAATGATTTTTCGCTACGGAGCCAAGGAAATTAAAATCAATAAATTACAGTCTGGCGCTTTAATTATTCTTAATTCATTTAAGTTACTCTTTGGTTGAATATCATTCTATTTCAGTTACTAACTATTATCTAATTTTCCATGAATCTTCATCTATTTTCGATTTTTCTGATTATTTTTCATCTGTCAATAACAAGTGCAGCAGAAATTGATGATGATACTGATGGACTTATAAGTAGTAAACAGTATTTTTCTATTTATTTGATTAAAATCTGATATTCTAGTACCGCCTCAATTATTTGATGCAGATAATATCGATGTTTCAATACCAGTACGAACTAGTACTCATGAATCTGATAGTTTATCAAGTACGATTCTTTCTGAAGTATCGAGTCATGAAGAAATTAATTTGGAAACAAATCCTGTAACGGAAACTATATTTTCAGAAGATAATATCGATACTGATCATACAGAATCCATAACGGATTCATTATTATTAGTATCAGCAAAAGTTGAAGTAGATGAACAAAATTCTATGCTCGAGACAACATCAGTAGTTATTGTGAAATCGATATCCAACGAACAAATTGAAGCTGAAATAATACGAATAAAAGATTCAATTCGATCATACGACAATGATAAGCAACTTAAGGAACATCCGATGATTGCTCATTTTAGAAAAATAGCTCATGCTTATACAATTTGTTGTAAGCGGTACGAAACATCGGGAATGTTCAATCAATATAAACAACATATGGATGGACATAAAAATCCAAAGTTTAGCATATATAATATACTTAATCAATGGTTAGTTCTATTTTCACGATAGCATTTTACGAAGAAAATTTTATTATGTTGTAGTCTAAAAAATCTAGGTCATTCAACAGCTTTAGCTGATGAATTTAAAGAGTGTGAGATTGCGGGTAGTGATATTACAAAGGCTCTGGCAATACGTGAAAAGTAATTTAAAATAGATAATTTGAAAAACAAAACCAAATTTTAATGTATTTTCAGATATATGAAAGATAATGAAAAAGAAGTCGACGATGTTTTCGATAAATACGGACAATACTTTCCTTTAGCGAAAAAAGAACATACTATTATAGACAATGAAGATGGTTATGTTAAACAATATTGTCCAAATGAAGGTGTCGTTGAACTAATGTTCGATTTTAACAAATTATTACACTGTGAAGAATTAATTCGGCAACATTTACATTCCTCTCCTGATGAATACAATTTGTATACCAAAAATCATAGTGAACCTTTTCAAAATATGATATTTACGAAATGGGATCGAGTTCGAACAATGATAACATATTTAAACAGTCAACTGACTTTGAAATCCGATGCACAAATCATCGAAGTTGACACAGTGTTCAAGACTAGCATTTCATATGACATGAGCGGATACCGAAACGCTCTGGAAGTCAATGGCGTGGAAATTAAATATCCTGATCATCCGATGATTACATACTTATCGAAACGGGCACATGCCTATTCCGTTTGTTGTAAGCCATACGAAACACGAGAAATGTTCAATCAATATCTCGATAATTTTTATGCCAACCACGATGCTGATAATTTATTAAACAAAATCATAACTAAATGGTTCGTTTTGATTATGAGACGGAAAAAAGTATATTAATAATAATAATTTGATTTTGTACAGTCATGGTAAACAAGTTCGTCAATTCACTTCGGAATTTTCCAAAAAATGCCAGAATGCATATGACGATGTCATTCAAGCTGCCAATCGACGTCAACAGTAATTCGACAGGAAAAGATCATTTAAAGAAGAAAATGAAACTCTATTTGAATTTTAGATTCGTTCATGATCATGAGAAAGAATATCCACACATGGACTCTGACTTTAATCAAACGTTTTACATAGACTCAGATCTGCAGAAACAAATCAAATCTGAAAGAGCATATGTTCATGAATACTGTCCAAATGTAGATATCATGGAGCTTGCTTTGGATATCAGTAAATTAATAACTTGCGAAGAATCGATCCGTTATGGTTTAAGTTCGTCGCCACAAAAATACGCCGATTATGAGCTGGATATCAGCGAGTATTTCAGACGTTTCGTTTTCAATCACTGGGAACTACTTACATGGCACATAAGTATATACGATACGCATGTTGTATCAAAATCAACTGATAAACTTCAAATAAGCACTCCAGTTAACGGTCCAATTGATACACCAATTAAAAAACACGAAAATACAGTTGTTCCATTAAACGAAGAAATTGAATCCGATATGATAACATACGAAAATGCTCTAAAAACCTTAGATGTAAAGCTTAAATATTCTGATCATTCCTTAATTGCATATTTATCGAAACGGGCACATGCCTATACCGTTTGTTGTAAGCCATACGAAACGAAAATAATGTTAAATCTATATCTCGGCAATTTTTATGCCAACCACGATGCTGATAATTTATTAAACAAAATCATTGACGCATGGTTAGTTTTAATTATGAGACGAAACAAATGCATTAATAATAAAAATTTGATTTTCTACAGTTATAGCGTACATCTTTTTAAATTTACGTCAAAATTTTACAAAAAATGCCAGAATGCATACTTTGATTTTAATCAAGCTGCTTATCAACGTCAACAGTAATTCGAAAGAAGAAGATCATTTAAAGACAAAAATGAGATTTTATTTGAATTTTAGATTTGTTTTTGAGGTTGAGAAACATTATCCAGCTATGGAATCGGACTTTAATGGCACATTTTACATGAACTCAACAATGCAAGAGCAAATCAAATCTGAAAAGGCATATGTTGATGCATACTGTCCGAATGTACATATTATGGAGCTTGTTTTTGATATCAGCAAATTAGTGGATTGTGAAAAATCAATACGCTATGACTTATTAGCATCTCCAGACAAATACATAGAATACAAGCAGGGTATCAGCAACTTCTTCAGAAGTTTCATTATAAACAACTGGGATAGACTAATCAGGTACGTAAGTATATTTGATACGCAACGTGTATCAAATGAACGAATTGAATCGGACATAAATCATATTAAAAATCGTCTTAAAACCTCTGGTTACAATGAAGTTCATGATCATCCGATGATTGCACATTTTCCAAAATTGGCACACGCTTACACAAGTTGTTGTAAAACGAATGAAACACCCGATATGCTCAAGACGTATTTGGATAACGTGGAGACGTATTCCCATAAGTCTGATATTTTATTGGCATCCATATTAAATTGGTTAGTTTCACTTCGGGAATAAAAATAAATACACGAACAAATACTTCTTCTTCATAGTTCAGACACAGCTGATCGAATCATTAAAAATCAATGCAGTGATGCATATTCTCATCTTGTAGAATCTAGAGAAGAAGCACGCAGGTAATAGAGAAATGGATGATTTGAAAGATGAGATCATCTTTATTGGAATTCTAGATTTGCTGATGAGTATGCTAAACAACATCCAGATAAACCAAAATTAGAAGATTCTATTCATCCAGAAAAATTAAATTTCGATAATATAGAAGCTGTGCATAAATATATGAAAAAATACTGTCCAAATGATCATGTGATCGAACTTTTGTTTAACCTCGAAAAGTATTTGAAATGTGAAGAATCGATTCGTTATGGTTTACAATCATCTTTAAACGATTATCAATCGTATGCAAAAATTAGCTCCGAATTCACGAATAAAATAGATAATAGTTGGCGTCTGATGAGTATCAATGTTGAACCGTTAAAGAAAAGCCATAGTTCACCAAATAAAATCTCACAATCACAAAAGTAATTCATCTCTAGTTGTTGTCTATCTATGATGATAATGCTCTTTTTTCTCTAGTCATGTCGCACCTATATCTAGCAGTGGCTCTTCAATGCATCGTATGATTTATCCATATTTCACTTTATGTTTTATGATTTTTATTTTGAAAATTTAATTTCCAATGAAAAACTATTTTACCGAGTTGTAATCGATTTTCGAGTGTTTTGAAAATAAATTCTCTTTTTGTTTTCACTGTTTATTCGAGAAGAAAAACTTGAATTTTGTGCTCGGAAACGAAGAAAGTTGAAAGCAATAAATTACAGTCTGGCGCTTTAATTATTCTTAATTCATTTAAGTTACTCTTTGGTTGAATATCATTCTATTTCAGTTGCTAATTATTATCTAATTTTCCATGAATCTTCATCTATTTTCGATTTTTCTGATTATTTCCCATCTGTCGATAACTAATGCAGGCGAAAATGATGATGATAGTGATGAATTTATAAGTAATAAAACAATATTTTTCTATTTATTTGATTAAAATCTGATATTCTAGTACCGCCTCAATTGTTTGATGCAGATAATATTGATGTTTCAATACCAGTGCCAACTAGTACTCATGAATCTGATAGTTTATCAAGTACGATTCTTTCTGAAGTATCGAGTCATGAAGAAATCAATTTGGAAACAAATCCTGTAACGGAAACTATATCTTCAGGAGATAATATCGATACTGATGATACAGAATCCATAACGGATTCATTATTATTAGTCTCAGCAAAAGTTGAAGTAGATGAACAAAATTCTACGCTCGAGACAACATCAGCAGTTATTGTGAAATCGATATCTCACGAACAAATTGAAGCTGAAATAACAGGAATAAAAGATTCAGTTCGATCATACGACAGTGATCAGCAACTTAAGGAACATCCGATGATTGCTCATTTTAGAAAAATAGCTCATGCTTATACAATTTGCTGTAAACCATATGTAACATCGGAAACCTTCAACCGATATAAACAACATATGGGTAAACCTATAGATGGCTACGATATCATATATAATATGCTCCATGCATGGTTAGTTGTATTTTCGAAACAAAAATATTTTAGAAATACAATTTGACTATGCGATAGTGAAACACGTCTATCTACTAAACAGATTTTGCATGATGTACATCAACAGTGTGACGCTGCGCTTAGTGATGTTACAACGGCTATGCTTACACGTCACGAGTAATTTAAAATATATAATTTGAAAAACAAAAGAAAACCGTTCCGAGGAATTTTCAGATATATGGATAACTCTAAACAAGAAATCAACACTGTTTTCGAAAAATACGGATACTACTTTGATCTAAATGAAATAGAGCGTACTATCATATCCGATCAAGATCTCTACGTTACAAAATATTGTCCTAATGAAGATGTCATTGAACTAATGTTTGATTTTAAGAAGTTATTAAATTGTGAAGAATTAATTCGTCAACATTTACATTCCTCTCCTGATGAATACAATTTATATACTAAGAATTATAGTGAACCTTTTCAAAATATGATATCTGCGAAGTGGGAACGAATGAGAACAATGATAGAATACTTAAACAGTCAACAAACTTTGCAGTCCGGTGAAAAAATCATCAAATTGGTCACAGTACCCTACAAGACGATTTTATCTGACATGGAATCAAACCGAATTGCGCTAGAAATGGGAGGCGTAGAATTAAAATATTCTGATCATCCGTTAATTACATACTTGTCAAAACGTGCACATGCCTATGCGGTTTGTTGTAAGCCTTATGAAACGCGACAATTATTCAATCAATATCTCGACAATTTTTATGCCAACCACGATGCTGGTAATTTATTAAATAAAATCATAGATGAATGGTTCGTTTTAATTATGAGGCCAAAAAAAAATACATTAATAATAAAATTTTTCTTTCCTACAGTTATCAGACACAAGTTCACCAATTTAGTTCAGAATTTTCCAAAAAATGCCAAAATGCATATGACGATGTCAGTGAAGCTGCGAATCGACGTCAACAGTAATTCGAAAGAAGAAGAAAATGAAACTCGATTTGAATTTTAGATTTGTTCGTGATCATGAAAAACAATATCCACACATGGAGTCTGACTATACTAAAACGTTTAACTTACACTCCGATCTGCAAAGACCGGTCTACTCTAAAAAAGCATATGTTGATGAATACTGTCCAAATGTACATGTTATGGAGCTTATTTATGATATCGGGAAACTACTTGAATGCGAGAAATCAATCCGCTATGGTTTGAGTTCGTCTCCAGAAAAATACAAGTTCTATGAGCATGCTGTCAGCAATGGTTTTCGACGTTTCATTGGCGTACATTGGGACGCAATGACGGGGTACATACGTAAATACGATAAGCAAGTTGTATCAGGATCAACTGAGAAACTTGAAACAAGCACCCTATTTCAAGCTTCAACTGCTACCAAAATTCAAACAGCCACTCCATCTCCAGCTTCAATCGGTGTCAAAAATCAAACAAGCACCCAAGTTCAAGTTCCTACTCCTGCTAAACTTCAAGCAAGCACTCCAGTTCAAGCTTCAATTGGTACACCGATTAAAAAACATAAAAATGCACCTATTGTGTCAAATGAACAAATACAATCTGACATAAACAATATTAAAAATCGTCTTAAAAACTCTGGTTACAATGAAGCTCATGATCATCCGATGGTTGCATATTTTCCAAAATTGGCACACGCTTACATAGTTTGTTGTAAAATGAACGCAACACCGTTAAAATTCCTGATGTATTTTCGTAAAGTGGATACGTTTTCTTATCGGTCTGACATCTTGGACGTATTCTCATATAGTTGGTTAGTTTCATGCCAAGAGTAAAAACTAACTACAGAAACAAATATTTCTTCTTTATAGTGACAACACACATTTTGTAATCCCTAACAACCCATGCAGTGATGCATATTCTGATCTTCAAGAATCAATGGACGAAGCACGCACGTAATAGAAACATAGATGATTTCAAATATGAGATAAACTTTATTGAAATTATAGGTTTGCTGATGATTATACCCATGAACATCCAGATGAAAAAACAAAATTGGAAGATTCTATTCATCCAGAAAAATTAAATATCAATAATATAGAAGCTGTGCATAACTATGTCGAAAAATACTGTCCAAATGATCATGTCATCGAACTTTTGTTTAATCTCGAGAAGTATTTCAAATGTGAAGAATTAATTCGTTATGGTTTACAATCATCCTTAAGCGATTATCAATATTATGCAACAATTAGCTCTGAATTTACGAATAAAATAGATAATAGTTGGCGTTCAATGAGTAGTCATGTGAAATCATTAAAGAAAACTCATAAACACAAGAAAACACCAACTACAAAAAAGAAACATCGAGTAAACTCAGATTGATAAATTTGATTTTTATACAATAGAATTTGTTCTATTTTTAGCCGGTTCATAGTTCACCAAATAAAATCTCACAATCACAAAAGTAATTCATCTCTAGTTATTGTCTATCTATGATGATAATGCTTTTTCTCTTTAGTCAAGTCACATCTATATCTAGCAGTGGTACTTCGATACATCGTATGGTTTATCAATATTTCACTTTGAGTCTTATCGTTGTTATTTTGAAAATGTAATTTTCAATGAAAAACTATTTTATCGAGTTGTTATCGATTTTCGATTGTTTTAAAATAAATTCTCTTTTTGTTTTCACTGTTTATTCAAGAAGAAAAAATTGAATTTAATTTCCAGAAATCAACGGATTTAACAATAATCTTATCTTGATCTGTAGGAATTTCCGAGGCAAATAATGCGACATTATTTGCAATTTCATCTTCAGGATAAACACGAGCTGTAATAGCAAGTCTCCCAAGTTCATTATCGAAAACTTCAATCATTGAATGATCAACAAACACATCTAATTCAATTGTCGATTGTTCCAACCAAATGACTCCATAGAACGGCGAATTACCAGCTGAAGGATTTCGTTGTGATAATGTTCGATTGATTGATATCCAAACAGGTTGTAAATCATCAGTTCGTTGTTTAACACCGGATATGCTTACTGACTTCGAGACTAAGAGAGGTACACCAGTTTTAAGAAAACAATTATTATCAATTTGATGACTGCTGTCGAATGTCCATGATTGGCATCGATCATCTTTGTCACATGACATTTGACAATCCAACCATTTAGTTATATTCGACACATTTTTGTAGTCCCAACCAGGTAAATCCCAATTAGGAATTAGACTTGTATTGTTAATAGTTTTTAAATGAATACTTGTTTGTTGTGAACCATCTGGTGTTGAAAGAACAATTAATCCAAAGTCTAAATTCTGAAAACCGATGTAAAAAAAAAGATCTATTAAAAATTATTCAACAAACTTGATTCAATGGAAATTGCCAACGAATAAGAATTTCAATTTGATTGCCTAATAGATTCGGTAATAATTCAAATGGAGTTATTCCTTCGAATTGAACATCTTGATATCGTTGATGACTATCAACATCTCGTAATGTTCGTACACTTTCAACTGGTTTCGTACGAATTTCTTTGCTTGTATCCGAAAGTGAAATAGCTCGTGGAAGAGTTAATAATCCTTGCCAACCACGTTCTTCAGCTTGATTATCATCTTCAGCTGTCCAACCGACTACAACTTGTTGTTTACTGAGTGGATCATAGAATGTTTTCGAAGCATAAAACTTTCCATTATCAATCAATTGACTAAATTCACCTAGATCATGACTAATCGGTGTGAAATTCATTTGAACTGGATCAAGTAAACCCAATGCCCAAAAATCATGACCAAGTAACGAAGCTTTTAAAACTGTATAACTATCGATATGAAATATATCTGGACATTCCCAAAAGCCATCGTAATGATTGCTATAGATCGGATGTAGATACGTCCAATTATTGAAATCTTTCGAAGTAAATAGGACAGCTTGTCCACCGAGTTCTTCTGTGCCGTAACCATAGATCAAATAATAATTATTTTGATTATCAACAAATGCTGTTGATGGATCACGACCATTTGGACTAGTGATTAAAGGATTAAATGATGATTTGGTCCAATTTGTTAGAAATGGGTCAGATAGATTCGATGGTCGAGCTTGACATTGAACTTGTTTGTTATCATTTGTAATGCCCGTATAAATAATGACTGGTACGCCATTAACAAGAGTCGTACTTCCTGTCCATACGCCATTGATATCGTACGGTTGATCTGGTACGAGAGCTACAGGCAAACGAATCCAGTGAACCATATCAGTACTATAACAGTGTCCCTAATGATTAGAAAGAAAATCATCAAAAGTTATTAGAATGTGCATTTGTTATGTTGTACCCATTGTTTCTGTGAATCGGGATTAACATTTGGATAATATTGATAGAACATATGATAGTAACCGGCAAAAAAAACGGGCCCATTGGGATCATTGAGCCAATTTGTTGCCGGCATGAGATGGTACTGAGGACGTAACGGATCATCAGCAAGGCAAACTCCAACAATGATGGTTAGAATAGTGAAGGCAAACATTGTTTGCAGATGTTCGTGTACTATCTTATTTCGAAATACTAAAACAAGAAACTCATACGTAGATAAGATAAAATTTCGACAAACGACGAGAAAAAGTCGTCCTTTTGATTCAATCAAGATTATTATTAAGTTGTTAAAAGGCTTTTATTTTTTATTCATTCGTTTGTTCATTATCACACATCTTGGTCGGATTAAAGTCAGATGATCTTTCTTTTCTTCACAAAGAAGAAAAAAAGAAAAAGAAAATAGATATGCACATTTATGTATAAACATCTAATCCTTTCCTAGACAGAAAGAAAAGAATATTTGTTTGTGAGATGAGCTTCTTCTTCTTCTTCTTTTTAGTATGTCTATGTAATCAGAGAAAGTCGAGTCAAACTACTAAAAGTATATTGAACGTATAAACAAATCATTTTCATCGATAATTATCACTCGTAGGTATCCACTTGCAAGCAAATACGGATTGAATTTAAATCACCTCCTCGGTTTTATTTTGTGTTGCCGTCTTTGAAAAGATATGTTAACGAGAATTGCATACCAACAATTCAATGTCATTTCTTTCCTTTTTTTGTTTGTTGACGTTCACTTCTTCTTTTTTTAAACAAAAGTTATGGTTGAATAATAAGATTAGACAATATTCTCAGTTGTTGCGTCTTTTTTCCTCTCTCTCTCTCGCTCTCTGTCTTTATGATCGTCCACAAACGAGGAAAGAATAGAAAGAAGAGAAAAAGAATATTCTCTGACACAATAGATCTATATTCACGCATTTTCTCGTCGACTACAATAGTCACAATGGCGGTCAGTCAGAATCGTGCACATCTGTTTTTTCTCCTTCTTTCTCCTTCATTTCTTTTCTTTTGACGTAAACGTAAGTTGTTCAGAAAAAGATAGTGCGATTGCTCTTTTGTCATTGTTGTGGTTGTTGTTCGATTGTATTCGAGATTATGTTTTTGTCTTTTCGTATTTCTAGATGATGGGCTCGAAAAAAGACGGTTTACGAACACTTAACTGGGATTTAAAAACTGGTTATAAACCCTCACAATGGAAATCAACAGTTTCAGCACCGACATGTGCATTTTGTCAAAAGACAGTTTTTCCAGCTGAAGAAGTTACGGGTGCTGGACAAAAATTTCATAAACTTTGTCTCAAATGTGGTAAAGTTTTTCTCCGTTCAAACAAGATTCTCTTTTTCTATGATGAAACATTTTTGATTAATTTTAGTTTCGTGTAACACATTACTTAACTCAGGTAATCTCAATGAACATGATAAGAAAATCTATTGTACTGCATGCTATCGTCGACAATTTGGTCCACATGGAAGTAAATTATCAATGTTTTTTCTTTCATTTTATGTTCTAATAAAAAACAAAAAAACTTATTCTAGTCGGTCGAGGATTGGGCACAACGTTCTCGCCGAATTTAGAAACACCACCAAGTAGTCCGAGTTTACATCGGAATGACCTAATCAATAACGATGATAATCAATCTTCTCGAACAACATCTTTAAATTCAACACCATCTCGTACATCTTCCGATGATGATTCACGTTTATGTAATTCGCAAATGAATAGTATCACTTTTATTGGCGGTGTCACAACAAGACAAACAATATCGAATATTCAACGACCACCAACCAATAATTCAATCAATGGTTCACCATTTAAAATGATGTCGATCTCAGGAAATATCTGCCCGAGATGTTCAAAAACTGTCTATTCAGCTGAAGAAGTTAAAGCTGCTGGAAAAGTATTATCTTTTCTGTTTGTTTGTTTGTTTGTTTGTTTATAAAATCTTGTTTTTAGTCATTTCATAAACGATGTTATACTTGTGCAAATTGTAATAAAAGTATCAATGCTGCTCGATATTCTGAACATGAAGGAGAACTTTATGATAACAGTAAAAACGATTGAAAGTATTGATTTCGATAAACTTTTTCTTTTTTTTATTTAGATTGTTATCAACGTTTATTCGGACCGAAAGGTGTTGGTTATGGTATTGGTTCTGGAACACTATCAACAGGAACGTAAAATTCATCTTTTTTTCTCAATCCGGTGGTGGACGAAATGAACTACAAGTTAAACAAAGATTTATCTTTTATTCTTGTTGTTTTAGTTTTGTTATTAATGTTTTCCTAGAACGTCTTTTTTTTGCTCTTTATGTCTATTTAGTGTGTGTGTGTGTGTGTATTCTGCTAGAAAGAAAAACTTATGACTGAACATCGGATAGAAATTTTAAAAAAAAGGAATATTTTATGACAAATCATAGATCAATTTTGATAGAACACCTAGAACAGCAATTAGAAAACAAAATATCAGAAAACCAAACCAACCACCGGTTGTATTTTCAGTTGTATCGATTTGTGCGATGAGTCGACATGATATTGAAGAACACGATCGAGTTCAGCAACATTTTCAATTACATAAATATTTCCTTTGAATAAAATTCGATGCACAACAAAATCTTTCGTTGAGCCCGAATCAATCGATAAAATATCAATACCAACTCCGACAAGTTTATTTGCATATTTTTCAACAAGATACTTTGCTAATGACGAGCTTAAACCTGGAAAACTGAGTTCATCTCTCGTATTTCCATCTGTGTACGTCTGTTGATCAGTTTTTCATCGAGATCTTTGATTGTTCGAGTGAAATTAAACGAAACTAAACCAGGAAAAACAGGATTTGTTGACCTTATCGTATGTGTTAAATCGACATCAATTAAACTAGATATGAATTCGAAATTGAAGAGAATGAAAAGACGATACAAATACTTCATTGATCTACGAAACTATGCCTTTACACTTGATATTTCTAGGTGAATGAAAACAAAAAACTATACTCACGATATTTACTTTTATGGGACTATG
>Ga0209922_101344_pt1 | contig 24015 bp, 21 predicted proteins | sample ThiBiot_500_biof_FD_183946 | JGI IMG/M metagenome (GOLD analysis project Ga0209922, IMG submission 183946) | Wastewater bioreactor microbial communities from Cape Town, South Africa - Thiocy_expt_500_biof (SPAdes) | ecosystem: Engineered > Bioreactor > Thiocyanate-remediating > Anaerobic-Aerobic ... | reverse complement strand
CTCCGGCGAAGAAGGCCGCTCCGGCGAAGAAGGCCGCTCCGGCGAAGAAGGCCGCTCCGGCGAAGAAGGCCGCTCCGGCGAAGAAGGCCGCTCCGGCGAAGAAGGCCGCTCCGGCGAAGAAGGCCGCTCCGGCGAAGAAGGCCGCCGCCAAGAAGCCCGCGGCACAAACCACGCTGAGCCCGCAAGCAGCGTGGCCGTTCCCGACGGCCAGCAAGCCCTGACGGCTGACCGGCCCGGCCCTGGAGGCCGGGCGTCTTCCAGAGCCCGCCGCGGCCGAGCCGCCGGCGGGCTTTTTCTTGCCTGAGAGGCTGAGAGTCTTTTGCCCATGCCCGCCTTGCACGCCAAAACACCGCTGCTCGTCGTTGCAAATGCTCGCCATGGCTCGGGCCATGGCTGTGCTTTGCGCCTAGATCAGCGGTGTTTTGACGCGCCTTTCGGGCAAGAACAAAAAACTCTCAGCCTCTGAGCGCCGGGACGCGTGCCGGCTGCCCGCCTTCTGCCTGGAAACGGCAGTGGGACGCGCCCGTCCGTGCCGGTTCAGGGCAGTTCGGCGCTGCGCATGCGGGCCACGATGGTGCGGGTGCGACTGGCCAGGTAGGGCGAACGCGGCAGTTTCTCGAAATAGCGCGGGCGCGGCAGCATCACCGCCAGCCGCGCCGATTCCCAGGCACTCAGCTGCGCGGCGCTCTTGCGGAAGTAGTGCTGCGCCGCCGCTTCGGCGCCAAACACGCCTTCGCCCCATTCGACGTGGTTGAGGTAGATCTCCAGGATGCGGCGCTTGTCCAGCAGGTGTTCCAGCGCGTAGGTCAGCACCAGTTCCTGACCCTTGCGCAGCAAGGTGCGCTCGCCCGACAGCAGCAGGTTCTTGGCCAGCTGCTGGGTGATGGTGGAGCCACCGCGGATGCGGATCGGGCGCGCGGGCCGGTTCTGCGCCGCGCGCTCGGCCGCGGCCTCCTCGGCGGCGGCGTTGCGCTGCCAGGCCTTTTCGATGGCGTCCCAGTCCACGCCCTCGTGGTTGGCAAAGCCATCGTCCTCCGAGGCAATGACGGCGCGCTTGAGGTAGTCACTGATCTGGTCATAGTCGCGCCACTGCTGGCGCCAGCGCAGCGTGCCGGTGCTGGCCAGGCGCCAGGCCTCGGAGCGCTCGAAGCTGGTGGAGCGCGGATCGAGCACCGCCATCAACGCGATGCGGCCGATGAAGCACAGCTGCAACAGCAGCAGGCCCGCCACGGTCAGCAGCAGCGCGCGACGCAACAGGCGCAGCATTGGCGAGGGCCCCCGGGTCAGGTCGCCCAGGGCAGGCAACGGATGGCGACAGGCCTGCGCGTCATCTCAGTCTCCATGGCGCTGGGTGCCACCCGCGACCCATGAAACCGCTCTGTTCCCATGGCCGCGCAGCAGGCCATGCCAGCGGCCGCCGTGGCCGGGGTCTCCCCGGCCAGTGGCTGCGCCCCCTGGAGGGGGGAGGCGCAACATCGCGCCGCGAGTGGAGCAACGGGGGTGTTTCATTTCAGCTCCCGCACGGTGGTGGCCAGCGGGTCGGCCTGCAGCGTGGTTTCCAGCGTCTGCTCGTGCGTGAACTTGAAGCGCGCGGTGACATCGAACTGGTCGGTGTCCTTGCGCATGGCCGCCGTGAAGTTGCCGAACGGCGCCGATCGGGCCGCGATCAGCTCGGCCAGCTTGTCCAGCGCACGGTTGCCCGAGCCGCGCACCACGCGCGCATCCAGGATGCGGCCATCGTGGTTGATCAGCAGCGCCATGATCAGCTCGCCATACAGCTTGCGCCCAGCCATCTGCGGGAAGTTGGCCGTGCCCTCGGCCTCGATCTTGCGCCGCATGCTGTCGTAATAGACCGCGTAGGTGGTGCCCAGCGTCGCCGGGCTCAGGTAGCGCTTGCGTGGGCGCGAGTTCTCTTCTTCCACGCGTTTCTCAAGGGCCGCCAGCTGGCGCGCCAGCAGCTGGCGCCGCTCTTCCTGGGCACGCGCCTCGGGGTCGGCGCTCAGCTTGCGCGGATCGAGCTGGGGCAGGCTGGCCAGCTGCTGGCGCACCTGGGCCAGCAGCTGTTCCTGCTGCTCCAGCATGGCGTCGATGCGGCGCTGGTTCTCGGTGACCGGGGCGTCGCCCGGCGCTTCGCGCGGGCTGGGCGCCAGCGGCGTGCTGGCGATGCGCTTGTCGGCCGCCTCGCCGCCGCCGGCCAGGCTGGACTGGGCGATGGCCTGGGCCTTGTCGGGCTTCTGGTCGGATTCGGCGTTGACCAGCACCACGTCCAGCGTCGTCTCCTGGAACAGGCGCCTGAAGCCTTCCGGATCGACGAAGCGCACCGTCAGCAGCGCGGCATGCAGCAGCACCGACAGGCCGAGCGCCCATTGCAGCGTGGACAGCGATTTGTACGACCGAAGCATTACGAGGCGGGATTATCCTTGCTCGCGCTGTCGGCTTCGTCCAGATCCACCGCGATGGCGATCGGTCCCGCGGCGGCGCTCTCATCCTCCTCGTCGGCGGGCTCCGGGCTCGCGGCCGCAGCGTCCAGCACCTCGATCACGGTGCCGTGCACGTCCAGCGCGATGTCGTCGATCTGCCCCAGGCGCACGCGCACGCGGGTGCCGCGTGGCAGGCCCTGCGCGCCCATCACGGTGAACACCAGCGGCAGCGTGTCGGCGCGCACCAGCCAGGCGCCGCCACCTTGTTCGCGCAGCAGGCTGGCGCTCAGCTCGCCGATGCCTTCCTGGCGCAGGTAACGCAGGGTCCAGAAGCGCTCCATGCCGGCCTGGTGCGCGCCGTAGGCGCTGTAGGCGGCGTCGAACCCGCTGATGATGGCCAGCAGCGCCGCGTCCTTGGGCTTGAACGGCGCCGCCAGCGCGGCCGCCGTGCCGTGGCGCGCGGCGGCGATGATCTGCCACTGGTTGACCAGGTCGACGTAGCGGCGCAGCGGCGAGGTGCTCCAGGCGTAGCTGGGCACGCCCAGGCCGGCGTGCGGCAGCGCCCGCGCGCCCATGCGCACCTTGATGCCCGGCAGCAGGCTGGCCTGGCTGCGGTAGATCGCCGGCACGCCCAGGCTCTTGAGCCATTCGCCCCAGCTGCTGTTGGCCAGGATCATCAGCTCGGAGACGATCAGATCCAGCGGCGCGCCGCGCGCCCGGGTGGTGATGCGCACCTGCTCGGCGCCCGTGGGCACGGCGCCGTCGTTGCCGACCAGCCGGAAGCTGTAGTCCGGCCGCGTGAAGGTCTCGGGCTTGCCGCGCACCACTTCGCGGCGGGCCTTCAGGTGCTGGCTTAGTTTATATAAAAATGATAGCTGCTCGCGCTCGACAGGCAAGCGCTGGGCGTCGATTTGACCCTCAGCCGCGGCGCCTTGCAGCCAATCGGCGGTAATCAGCGCGTCGAGCTGGTCGTGGCGCAGGTTGGCCGCGATCGGCACCCGCTCCAGCCGCGTCTGGCGGTCCTGGATCTCCAGCGTCGCCTCGTCCAGCGTGACGTACAGCGACACCGCCGGCACCGGCGCGCCCTCGCCCAGGGTGTAGGCGTCCACCACCTCTTCGGGCAGCATGGTGATCTTGTAGCCCGGCATGTAGACCGTGGACAGGCGCGCGCGCGCCAGCTCGTCCAGCGCGTCGCCCGGCTGAACGGCCAGCCCCGGCGCCGCGATGTGGATGCCCAGCACCACCGTGCCGGTGCCCAGGCCCTGCAGCGACAGCGCGTCGTCGATCTCGGTGGTAGCCGAATCGTCGATGGAAAACGCCGCCACCGGCGCCAGTGGCAGCTCCTCGGTGATGGCCGGCGCGACCAGGCGCGGAAAGCCCGTGCCCTGCGGGAAGTTGTCGAACAGAAAGCGCTGCCAGTGGAACTGGTAGGCCGACTCGATGGCGCCGGCGCGCTGCAGCAACGCCAGCGGCGCCAGCTGGGTGGCGCGGCTGGCCTCGACCACCGCCTTGTACTCGGGCGCGTTCTTGTCGGGCCGGAACAGGATGCGGTAGAGCTGCTCGCGCACCGGCGCCGGGCACTGGCCGGCCGCCAGCTCGCCGGCCCAGCTGGCGATCTGCGTGGCGACCTGCTTCTTCTTCTCGATGGCCGCCAGCGCCTGCGCCACGATGTCGGCCGGCGCCTTGCGAAAGCGCCCCTTGCCGGCGCGGCGAAAGTAATGCGGCGCCTCGTGCAGCGCCAGCAGCGCGGCGGCCTGTTGCGCCGCACCGGGGGCGCCGCCGAAGTAGTCGGCCGCCAGCTCGGCAAAGCCGAACTCGTCCTCGGGCGCGAACTCCCAGGCCAGCGCCGGGTCGAGCTCGGCCACCAGCGCCTGGGCCTGGGCCAGCAGCTCGGCCGGCGCCGGCTTGTCGAAGCGCAGCAACTGGTTGGCGGCCTTGACCTTGACACGCTTGCCGGAGTCCAGCTCCACCTGCGCCGAGGCCTCGGCCTCGGAAAGAATGCGGCCGGCAAGAAACTTGCCGGCCTCGTCGAAAAGTACATGCATGGGACGCCGATTGTCCCACTCCCGGCCGGGCGCCGCGCCCGACCGGCGGCGCCGGCCAGGGACATCAGGATAGATCGAGGAAGTCCAGCACGGCGTCCACATGGGCCTCGAAGTCACTCAGCGCGTGGTCGCCACCGGCCAGCACGATCTGCCGCGCGCCGGCGTAGCGCGCCGCCATCTCGCGCCAGTCCAGCAGCTCGTCGCCCTGGGCGATGACGGCCAGGCAGCGCTCGGGCGCGGGCAGCGGACCGGTCCGCAACGCGCGCAGCTCCTGCACGTATTCGGGACGGAAGAAGAAGCGCTCGGCCGGATCGTGCCAGGCGGTCTGCTCGCCGATATGGGCCGCCAGGTCGCGCGCCGGCTCGACCGCCGGGTTCAGCACCACCGACTTGCAGCCGCGCCGCCCCGCCAGCCAGGTGGCGTAGAAGCCCCCCAGCGAGGAGCCCACCACCGCCATGCGCTCGGCGGGCCAGTCGGCCGTGCCGCGCTCGATCAGCGCGGCCGCCGCGCGCGGCGAGGGCGGCAGTTGCGGGCACCACCAGGTCACGCCCGGGTGGCCGGCCGCCACGCGCGCCGCCATCAGGCGCGCCTTGGCCGACTGCGGCGAGGAACGGAAACCGTGCAGGTACAGCAGGTGGGTGGTGCGCATGCCCGCCATCGTATCGGCACCGCGGCCTGCGGCGCGGCGGGATAATCGCGCCATGGCCGTGGTGTTCGACAGACCTTCGCTGTGGCAGCGCCTCTGGCCGCTGCTGCGCGGTTTCGACCTGCTGCTGCTGGTGGCGGTGCTGGTGCTGGCCGGCATGGGCCTGATGGCCATGTATTCGACCGGCTTCGACCACGGCACGCGCTTCGTCGACCACGCCCGCAACATGCTGATCGCCGCCGGCATCATGTTCGTCGTGGCGCAGGTGCCGCCGCAGCGGCTGATGAGCCTGGCGGTGCCGGTCTACACCCTGGGCGTGGGCCTGCTGGTGGCGGTGGCGCTGTTCGGCATCACCAAGAAGGGCGCGCAGCGCTGGATCAACGTCGGCGTGGTGATCCAGCCCAGCGAACTGCTGAAGATCGCCACGCCGCTGATGCTGGCCTGGTGGTTCCACCGCCGCGAGGGGCAGACGCGGCCGGTCGACTTCGTGGTCGCCTTCGCCCTGCTGGCCGTGCCCATGGGCCTGATCATGAAGCAGCCCGATCTGGGCACCGCCCTGCTGGTGGGCGCCGCCGGGCTGGCGGTGATCTTCTTTGCCGGCCTGCCCTGGAAGCTGGTGCTGCCGCCGGTGCTGCTGGGCGCGCTGGGCGTGGGCCTGCTGCTGGCCTACGAGGGCAGCCTGTGCGCCGACGGCGTGGACTGGCGCGTACTGCACGAATACCAGCGCCAGCGCGTGTGCACCCTGCTCGACCCGACGCGCGATCCGCTGGGCAAGGGCTTTCACACCCTGCAGGGCATGATCGCCATCGGCTCCGGCGGGCTGTGGGGCAAGGGCTTCATGCAGGGCACGCAGACGCACCTGGAGTTCATTCCGGAGCGCACCACCGACTTCATCTTCGCCGCCTTTTCGGAGGAATTCGGCCTGGTCGGCAACCTGGCGCTGATCGCCGGCTTCCTGTTCCTGATCCTGCGCGGGCTGCTGATCGCCGCCGAGGGCCCGACGCTGTTCGCGCGCCTGCTGGGCGCGGCGCTGACCACCATCTTCTTCGCCTACGCCTTCGTCAACATGAGCATGGTCAGCGGCATCCTGCCGGTGGTCGGCGTGCCGCTGCCCTTCGTCAGCTACGGCGGCACGGCCATGGTGACGCTGGGCCTGGCGCTGGGCATGCTGATGTCGATCGCCAAGGCCAAGCGCACGCTGATGCAGAGTTGACGCCACGCCGGCGTGCGGCAATGCACGCAGACGCCAGCGCAGGCCGCCCGCCGCCCCCGTTTGACCGCACAATGGCGCTCAGCCAGGCGGGGCTTGGCGTTTTCACCGACATCACTCAAGGAGCGGCTCTCATGGCAGGCAAGTTCGAACTCAAGAAATCCAAGAACGGCAAGTTCTTTTTCAACCTGCTGGCCAGCAATGGCCAGGTGATCCTGAGCAGCGAGATGTACGAGGCCAAGGCCAGCGCGGTCAACGGCATCGAATCGGTCAAGAAGAACGGCGCCGACGCCGCGCGCTACGACAAGCTGACCGGCAAGGACGGCTCGCCCTACTTCACGCTCAAGGCCACCAACGGCCAGGTGATCGGCCAGAGCCAGATGTATTCCAGCGAGGCGACGCGCGACAACGGCATCCAGTCCTGCGTCAACCACGCGCCCGGCGCCAGCGTCAGCGACCTGAGCGCCCAGGCCTGATCTTCGACGCACTCCGTGCCAGCCGCCCGCGGGCGGCTCTTTTGTGCCCGCGCGCGCCACTCGGCCCGGGTGCCTGGGGCGCGCCGCCTACCAGATGTCCGAGCGGATGCGCAGGTTCCAGCCATCGCGTCCCAGGTCGTAGACGCCGACGGCGGCGTAGCGCTGCTCGCCCTGCTCGTCCCAGCGCATGGAGCCGGTGACCGGGGCCGAGCCACTGATGCGGCGCAGCATGGCCGTCACGTCTCGCGGCTGAGCCGACTTGGCCTGCTGGATGGCGTCGGCCAGCACGTGCATGCTGTCGTAGGTGTAGTGCCCGCCATAGGCCGGCGCGATCTTGAAGGCGTCGGTGTAGCGGCTCAGGAACGCCCGGCCTGCCATGAACTCCTTGGCCTCCAGCACCGGCGACGTCGCGTGCACGCCGCGGATCAGCCCGCGCGCCTTGGCCATGCCGGTGGTCTTGAGCGTGTCGCCGCCCAGCATGCGCACGTCGGTGTGGTTGACCTTGCCCAGGGCCTCGATCAGCGCGACGGCCTGGAAGTCGTTGAGCGTGGACAGGATGACCCCCACGTTGGCGGCCTTCATCCGGGCGGCCAGCTCGTCGAACGCCACGGTCTTGTCGTCGAACGACTGCCGCAGCGCGATGTCGCGCTTTTTCGCCTTCAGCTCACGCACGGCGCCCTCGATCAGCCCCTTGCCGTAAGGCGTGCCATCGTCGACCGCGGCGTAGGGCACCTCGCCAAACTGCGAGGCGGCAAACGAGCCCATGGCCTTGGCCTGCATGTGGTCGTTGGCCACCATGCGGAAGGTGGTGTCCAGGCCCAGTTCGGTGAACTTCGGGTTGGTCGAGATCGCGATCTGGGCAATGCCCTGGGCGGCATAGATCGGGGCGGCGGCGATGCTGACGCCCGAGTTGAGATGGCCGATGACCGCCACCACGCCGGCCTCCACCAGCTGCTGCGCCACGGCCTTGCCGGTGGCCGCGTCGGATTTGTCGTCCACCGACACGATTTCCAGCGTCACGCGCTTGCCGCCGACGGTGTAATTGCCTGCGTTCAGCTCGGTCACCGCCAGCTGCACGCCGTTGAGCAAGTCCTTGCCCAACTCGTGGATCGGCCCGGTGAGCGGCTGGGCGACGCCGATCTTGATGCGGTCGGGCACGCTGTTGCAGCCGCTCAGCAGCCCCCCAGCCGCCAGCGGGGCCAGGGCCAGACCGGTGGAAAAACGGCGACGGTTCAGGGCACGGGACATGTCGGCACTCCAGAGCGGCAAGGGATGAATGAGGTCGAAAGACCTCGATCAAACCGATTATGGGGGGCCTGGATGTTTACGCAAGTATTCACATCCAGGCCACCACGGGGCGCGCCACGCCACGCCCTCAGTTGTGAAGCAGATCACACCACCACTGTGGCGGCCACCCCACACCAGGTGTGGCGCCGCTCAACCGACGGCCTGCTCGCCGCGGGTTTCGCGGCCCAGCAGCGCCACCGCCAGCACGCCGACCATGAGGGTGGCGGCAAACAGGCCGAAGATGGCCCCGGTGCTCCAGCCCTGCGCGCCCAGGAAGGGGATGGCGAGCGGCCCCAGGATGCCGCCCAGGCGCCCGATGCCGGCCGCCGTGCCGACACCGCTGGCCCGAATGGGCGCCGGGTAGTTCTCGGGCGAGTAGGCGTACAGCGCGCCCCAGGCACCCAGGTTGAAGAACGACAGCAGCGCGCCGTACAGCAGCAGCGCGCCCTGGGTGTCGGCGTTGCCGAAGGCCCAGGCGCTGGCGGCCGTGCCGGTCAGGTACACCACCAGCACGAACTTGCGGCCGGCGCGCTCGATCAGCCAGGCGGCGGTGAAGTAGCCGGGCAGTTGCGCCAGCGTCATCAGCAGCACGTACTCGAAGCTCTTGATCAGCGCAAAGCCCTTGCCCACCATGACGCTGGGCAGCCACAGGAACATGCCGTAGTACGAGAACACCACGGTGAACCACAGCACCCACAGCATCACGGTGGAGCGCGCGTGCGCGGGCGACCACAGGGCGGCCAGGCGCGCCGTCCAGGGCAGGCCGGCGGCGGCCGGCGCGGTGGGCGCGTCGTCGGGCAGCTTGCGGCGCAGATACAGCGCATAGAACGCCGGCAGCGCGCCCAGCAGCAGCGCGACGCGCCAGCCCATGTCCTTGTCAAAGCGCGGGATGACGAAGTAGGCGATCAGCGCCGCCAGGATCCAGCCGACGGCCCAGAAGCTTTCCAGCAGCACGACGATGCGGCCACGCTCGTGCGCGGGCACGCGCTCGGACACATAGGTGCTGGCCACCGGCAGCTCGCCGCCCAGGCCCATGCCGATGAAAAAGCGCAGCACGAACAGCACCGTCAGCGTGGTGGCGAAGGCCGACAGCCCGCTGGCGATGGCAAACAGCAGCAGCGTGAGGACGAACACCTGCGGCCGATGCGGTCGGCCAGCATGCCGAAGCCGATGGCCCCCACCGCCATGCCGATGGAGTTGATGGCGCCCAGCCAGCCCATCTGCCCGGCCGACAGACCCCAGTCGGCCTTCAGCGCGGCCAGGATGAAGGACAGCAGGCCGACGTCCATGGCATCGAACATCCAGCCCAGGCCCGAGGTGAACAGCAGGCGGTTGCGGGAGACGGGCTGCGCGGCAGCGGCGGAGGTGGTGGTCATGTCGGTCTGGCCGGCAAAAGTCGGAGGGTGGCGCATGGTACTCGCCTGTCGCGCCGGCGCAAGGCCCGCCGGCTGGCGCCGACGGGCGCCCGGCGCCCGTTACGATCGCCCCATGGCCAGCCCCAAGACCGTCTACACCTGCAACGAATGCGGCGCCAGCAGCCCGCGCTGGCTGGGCAAGTGCCCCGGCTGCGGCGCCTGGAACTCCCTGCTCGAATCGGCGGCCGAGGCCACCGGCGGCGGCGGCAAGAACCGCCTGGGCTCGGCGTTTTCGGCGCTGGCGCCGGCCGCGCCGGTGCAGCCGCTGGCCGCCATCGAGGCGGTGGACGTGGCGCGCACGCCCACCTGCCAGAGCGAGCTGGACCGCGTGCTGGGCGGCGGCATCGTGGCCGGCGGCGTGGTGCTGATCGGCGGCGATCCGGGCATCGGCAAGTCCACGCTGCTGCTGCAAGCCCTCGACAGCCTGCAACGCGCGCAGCTGCCCACGCTCTACATCACGGGCGAGGAAAGCGGCGCCCAGGTGGCGCTGCGCGCGCGGCGGCTGGGCATCACCGGTTCGCAGGTGGCGGTGCTGGCCGAGATCCAGCTGGAAAAGATCCTGGCCACCCTGGCCGCGCAGCAGCCGGCGGTGGCCGTGATCGACTCGATCCAGACGGTGTACAGCGACCAGCTGACCAGCGCCCCCGGCAGCGTGGCGCAGGTGCGCGAATGCGCGGCCCACCTGACACGCTGGGCCAAGGCCAGCGGCTGCGCCGTGGTGCTGGTCGGCCACGTGACCAAGGACGGCCAGCTGGCCGGCCCGCGCGTGCTGGAGCACATGGTAGACACGGTGCTGTACTTCGAGGGCGACACGCACAGCAGCTTCCGCCTGATCCGCGCCATCAAGAACCGCTTTGGCGCCGTCAACGAGATCGGCGTGTTCGCCATGACCGAGCGCGGCCTGAAGGGGGTGAGCAACCCCAGCGCCATCTTCCTGAGCCAGCACGCCCAGCCGGTGCCCGGCAGCTGCGTGCTGGTGACGCTGGAGGGCACGCGTCCGCTGCTGGTGGAGGTGCAGGCGCTGGTCGACAGCGGCGGGCCCAGCCCCAGGCGCCTGTCGGTGGGACTGGAGCGCGACCGCCTGGCCATGCTGCTGGCGGTGCTGCACCGCCACGCCGGCGTGGCCACGGGCGACCAGGACGTGTTCGTCAACGCCGTCGGCGGCGTGCGCATCAGCGAGCCGGCGGCCGATCTGGCGGTGCTGCTGGCGATCGCCTCGTCCTTGCGCGGCAAGCCGCTGCCCAAGGGCTTCATCGCCTTTGGCGAAGTCGGCCTGGCCGGCGAGGTGCGACCGGCCCCGCGCGGGCAGGAGCGGCTGAAGGAAGCCGCCAAGCTGGGCTTTTCGGTGGCGCTGATCCCCAAGGCCAACGCGCCCAGAAAGCCCGGCAAGGAATTCGAGGGCATGCAGATTCACGCCGTCGAGCGGGTGGACGAGGCGATGGCGCTGCTGCGCGGGCTGGACTGAACCCCGCACCCGATCGCTCCTCGTTTTATAGCTGTCGGCGCCGTACCGACGGTGGATTGAACCGAATTTGGCCCCTGTCCTCGGCGTCTGAGGCCGTGACACGATGCCGGTGCAAGGCGCGCATTTTCGGTATCAAGTACGGTTCTACGCGCGAATGATGGTGAGGTACTTGATCAGTGCCGCACTGCGACACGACGCATGAGAAAAATGAACAGCCATACGCAGAGGACGCCAAGGATTCGCAGAGGACGCAAAGAAAACCGATGGATCTTCTGGCTTTCTGCGTCCTCTGCGAAATCTCTGCGTCCTCTGCGTTCGGAGGTTGGCGGTTTCCAATAAGCGACCATTCGAAGCCTTGTCTCGCAGGCCATCACCATCATTCGCGAGAAGAGCCTCAAATATAGCTCCAGCGCTTGTTGAACGTGCGCCAGCAGCTATTTATTTGATATCTATCCGACACACTGACGAAGCCAGGGACAATACGCCCATGAACTGGCAACGATGGGTGGTGATGGCGGGGGCGGTGCTGCTGGGCGCCGGCGCCTGGCGCGCGGGCGGCTGGGCCGGGCTGGGCCTGCTGGGCAGTGGTCTGGTGCTGTGGTTCCTGCTGTACTACACGCGCCTGCTCACGGTGATGAAGCGCGCCAGCAACCGCCCGATCGGCCACATCGGCAGCGCCGTGATGCTCAACGCCAAGCTGCGCCCGCGCCTGCCGCTGCTGCACGTGCTGGCGCTGACGCAGTCGCTGGGCGAGCGGCTGTCCGCCGCCGAGGCGCAGCCCGAGGTTTACCGCTGGAGCGACCCGGGCCAGTCGCGCGTGATCGCCGAGTTCGAAGGCGGCCGCCTGGCGCGCTGGCGGCTGGAGCGCCCGGCCGAACCGGACGGTCAGGACGCGGCGCCCGAGGCTTAGAATTCAAGGCCCGCGCAGACCCGCCCGCCGTCTGCGCCCGACCCGCACCCGCAGACCCGAGGACCCATCATGAGCACCCCCCCGCTTTCCGACCGCGACGGCAAGATCTGGCTGGACGGCCAGCTGGTCGACTGGCGCGACGCCAAGATCCACGTGCTGACGCACACCCTGCACTACGGCTGCGGCGCCTTCGAAGGCGTGCGCGCCTATGACACCGTCGGCGGCACCGCCATCTTCCGCCTGCAGGAACACACCCAGCGCCTGTTCAACAGCGCCAAGATCCTGCGCATGAACATCCCGTTCACGCCCGAGCAGGTCAACGAGGCGCAAAAGGAAGTGGTGCGCGCCAACCAGCTGGCCAGCTGCTACCTGCGCCCGCTGGTGTGGATCGGCTCCGAGAAGCTGGGCGTCAGCCCCAAGGGGAACAAGATCCACCTGATGGTGGCCGCCTGGGCCTGGGGCGCCTACCTGGGCGAAGAAGGCCTCAAGCGCGGCATCCGCGTCAAGACCAGCAGCTACACGCGCCACCACGTCAACATCACCATGACGCAGGCCAAGGCGGTCAGCAACTACAGCAACTCCATCCTGGCCAACATGGAGGCCACCGACGACGGCTACGACGAGGCCGTGCTGCTGGACAGCGCCGGCTTCGTCAGCGAAGGCGCGGGCGAGAACCTGTTCATCATCAAGGACGGCACCGTCTACACGCCCGACCTGTCGGCCGGCGCGCTCAACGGCATCACGCGCAACACCGTGCTGCACATCTGCGAGGACCTGGGCCTCAAGGTGGTGCAAAAGCGCATCACGCGCGACGAGTGCTACATCGCCGACGAGATGTTCTTCACCGGCACCGCGGCCGAGGTGACGCCGATCCGCGAATACGACCGCATCCAGATCGGCGCTGGCCAGCGCGGCCCGGTGACCGAGAAGATCCAGAGCGCGTTCTTCGACATCGTGAATGGCCGCAACGCCAAATACGCCCACTGGCTGGCCAAGGTCTGACCGAGGAGCGCCACGCATGAGCACCCCGCAAAAAGTCGTCGAACTGCTGGCCCGCGACCTGACCCGCTCCGGCGAGGCCTTCTGCCCCAATCCCAAGGCCGACATGAAACTGTGGAACACCCACCCGCGCGTGTTCCTGAACATGGCCCAGGGCGAAGCCAAATGCCCTTACTGCGGCACCCAGTACCGCATGCGGGCTGGCGAGACGGTCGGCGCCGGGCACTGAGAGACCGCGTCTGAGCCGGCCTGGGCGGGCCACGCCCGGGCGCTTCACCGGCGAGCAGGCAGCGCCGCCGCGCCCGGCCACAAGCCCTGCCACAGCGGCTGTGGCTGACTGGCCAGCCGCTGGATCACCAGCACGATGAACCACAGGCTCAGACCCATCGAGGCGTCGCGCAGCGCCGAATTGCCCAGCACCGCCAGCAGCATGGCCAGCAGCGCCACCGCCGCCAGGCAGCCGTTCAGGTCGTGACGGCGCCAGGCCGCCGGCCAGCCCGCCAGCAGCAGCCACAGCAGCGCCAGCGCGCCCGGCACGCCGGCCTGCGCGCCCATCCACAGAAAATCGTTGTGCGGCATGTTGACCTCGGTCAGCGGGCCGTCCACGCGCTGCCTCCACTGCGTGCTCCAGCCCCCGATGCCCCAGCCCAGCAGCGGGCGCTCGGCGATCATGGCGGTGGTTTCGCGGTACATGCGGTAGCGGATGCCCCAGCTGCTGTCCATGTGGACCGTCTGCCCCTGGTAGGCGCTCGCCAGCTCCCCCGCGCCCTGCTGCACGCGCTGCTTGACGCCCGGCAGCAGCAGGCCAGCGGCCAGCGCCAGCGTGGCCGCCGCCGCCAGCGCCACCAGCTGCTGGCGGCGCCGCCCGCGCAGGCGGTGCAGCAGCCCCACCCCCAGGCCCAGCACCAGCACCAGCCAGGCGGTGCGCGAATGCAGCACGCCGACCAGCACCAGCAGCAGGCCGGACGCCAGCAGCGCCGCCGCCACCCGCCCGCGCGCGCCCAGCGCCGGCAGCAGCAGCAGGGCGCTGACCGCCGCCAGCGCCATCTGCACGGCGTTGGCCAGTGACTTGTTGCCGTCGTAGCGAATGATGCTGTTCCACACCGGCGCCGCCGGCAGCGCCACCGCCTCGTTCAGCCCGGCCAGCAGCAGGCTGACGACCAGCCCCAGCACAAAGCCGCGCAGCGCCCACAGGGCTTCGTCGCGCGCCAGCGCCAGCGCCAGCGCCAGCGTCAGCACGATGCGCAGCGCGTGCAGGGCGTTGGAGGCGGTTTCGGGGTAGTGCGGCCCCAGCAGCAGGGCCAGCGCGGCCCAGCCCAGGAAGGCCCAGGCCGGCCACCAGTAGGGTGTCTGCCGCAGCCGCGCCAGGCGCTCGCCCAGACCGCCTTCCCAGGCCATGGTGACGCCCAGCAGGACGAAGGCGGTGTAGTTCAGGCCGACCGGGAAGAAGGCAACGAATCCCCAGAACAGCGCGACCCAGCGAACCATGGGGACTTGCGGCATGGGCGGCAATTGTAGGTGGCGCCCCGCCGCACGGCCGTGTAAGCCGATGCAAAAAACAAGGCCGCCAGATGGCGGCCTTGGGGTGCTTGAGCCTGGATTCCTGATTTTTTTGCCGGGCCTTCGTGCGAGCAACTCGCGCCAACGCACCCGTGTGACAGCAATGCCGCGACTGTATACGGGGATCACCCCCTGGCCAGTCCCCCATTCGCGGGATATTGCGTAATTAATCAACAAAAGAACTATTTTGTCGCCCCGCGCGGCGCGTCGAGCGCCAGCCGCAGCGTGAAACGCGCCCCGCCGCCGACCCGGTTGTCGCAGGTGACACTGCCGCCATGGCGCTGGGCGATCGAGCGCACCAGGGCCAGCCCCAGGCCGACGCCGCCTTCGCGCTCGCTGGCGCCGGGCAGGCGGTAGAAGGGCTCGAAGATGCGCTCGCGCTGCTCGGGCGGCACGCCGGGGCCGCGGTCGTCCACGTGCAGCACGGCCTGGCCGCCGTCGATCTGCAGGTGGACGCTGACCTCGCCGTCGCGCCCGGTGCGGCGGCCGTGGCGCACGGCGTTTTCCAGCAGGTTGCGCACGGCGCGGCGCAACAGCCTGGCCACGCCGGGCACCAGCACGTCCTGGGTGCCGGCGGGCGGCTCGAAGTCGGCGCCGACGCGCGCGCACTCCTCGGCCAGCAGGCCGACCAGATCGACCGGCTCGACGGTGCCCAGGTCGGCCTCGCGGGCGTCCAGCCGGCTGGCCAGCAGGATCTCGTCGACCAGCTGGTCCAGCTCGGTGATGCTGCGGGCGATCTCCTGGCGCGCGGCGGGCGAGCCCCGCGGGCCAGCCAGCTCCATGGCCATGCGGATGCGCGTCAGCGGCGAGCGCAATTCGTGCGAGGCGTTGGCCAGCAGCGACTTCTGCGATTGCAGCAGTGCGCCCTGGGCGTCCATCAGCGCCTGGATGCGCTCGGCGGCGGCGTTGAAGCGGCGCGACAGGTCGGCCACCTCGTCCTGGCCCGTTTCGGGCAGGCGCACCGACAGATCGCCCTCGCCCCAGCGCTGCACGCCGCGCTGCAGCGTCTCCAGCCGCTGCGTCAGGCGGCGCGCCACCGGGAACACGCCGATCATCACCACCAGGCCGGCCAGCGCCAGCAGCCACCAGAAGCCGAAGGGCGGCCGCAGCCAGGCCAGCGGCGGCGCGCCGCCGTGGCGCGGCGGGCCACCGCCGGCAGCGGCGCGGCCGCGGCTGCGCGGCGGCAGTTGCAGGCTCAGCACCTGGCCGTCGCGCAGCGTGACGACGAACTCCAGCCCCTGTCCCGGCAGGCGGCGCGGCTGCGCCTCGGCGGTGCCGATCAGCTCGCCGGCGGCGTCGCGCACCAGCACCTCGCGCGGCTGGCCGGCCTGGCGGTCGTGCTCGCGCTCCTGCTCGGCCATGTGCCAGGCGCCGCCCACCAGCACGCTGAGCACCAGCACGCTGCCGGCCACCGCCAGCCAGATGCGCAGGTACAGCTTGCGCGCGATCGGGTTGCCGCTCATCGCCATCGCCCCCGCGCCGCCGCGCCGCCGCCATTCACCCACACCTGGAATCGGCGCCGTCGAATGGCCGCGGAGCAGGCCAAGCCAGCGGCCGCCGTGGAAGGGCTTGGCCCGCCCACTGGCGGCGTCCCCCCTTTGGGGGGAAGACGCGAAGCGTCATAGGGGGGCTTCACGTCAATCCTGCTGCCGCGCGAACACGTAGCCCACGCCGCGCACGGTGAGGATGCGGCGCGGGTTCTTCACGTCCTGCTCGATGGCGGCGCGGATGCGGCCCATGTGCACGTCGATGGAGCGGTCGAACGCCTCCAGCTCGCGCCCGCGCACCGCCTCCATGATCTGATCGCGCGTCAGCACGCGGCCGGCGCGCTCGGCCAGGGTCACCAGCAGGTCGAACTGGTAGCTGGTCAGCTCGGCCGGCTGGCCGCCGACGGTCACGGTGCGGGCGTCGCGGTCGATCTCCAGCGCGCCGAAGCGCAGCAGCCGGTGCTCGGGCGCCTCGCCGGGCTGCTGGCGGCGCAGCACGGCGCGGATGCGCGCCAGCAGCTCGCGCGGCTCGAAGGGCTTGGGCAGGTAGTCGTCGGCGCCCAGTTCCAGGCCGATGATGCGGTCCATCGGGTCGCCCTTGGCGGTCAGCATCAGCACCGGCACGCGCGCCGCGCCGTCCGGCAGGGCGCGGATGCGGCGGCACACCTCCAGGCCGTCGATGCCGGGCAGCATCAGGTCGAGCACCACCAGATCGAACCGGTCGCGCCGCAGGGCCTCCAGCCCGGCTTCGCCATCGCCCGTGTGCGTCACGGCGTAGCCCGATTGCGTCAGGTACTCGCCCACCATGGCGGCCAGACGGGCGTCGTCCTCGATCATCAGCAGGCGGTGTGTGCTCATGCGCTCCTTTCACGGTCTGCCCGGCGTGCCGGCAGCCCCATCCTGCCCGCGATGATCGGACAGGCGTGCCAGCGCCGCTTGAAGCCCGGGTAAAGAATCGTAAACCCGGCCCGCCCAGGCATTCCATGCGGTATTAAAACAATAGCTGCTGGCGCTTGCCACACCAGCGTCAGGGGCCGATTTAAGACTCTACTCGCGAATGATGGTGAGGTACTCGATCAGTGCCGCACTGCGACACGACGCATGAGAAAAATGAACAGCCATACGCAGAGGACGCAGAGATTTCGCAGAGGACGCGAAGAAAGCCGATGGGTCTGCTTGTTTTTTGCGTCCTCTGCGAAATCTCTGCGTCCTCTGCGTTCGGAGGTTGGCGGTTTCCAATAAGCGACCATTCGAAGCCTTGTCTCGCAGGCCATCACCATCATTCGCGAAAAGAGCCTGATTTGATTTGCAAACCGGGCCGATCCGCTCAATCGCGCTGGCGCAGCGCCTGCTCCACCGCCTCGCCCAGCCCCAGCAGCGCGTGGTCCTGCACGCCGGCGGCCGCCAGCATCAGGCCGACCGGCGCCTCGCCCGGCGCCTGGCAGGGCAGCGACAGCGCGCAGCCGTCCAGGAAGTTGATCAGCGTGGGGTTGCGCAGGATCAGCGCGTTGGCGGCGAAGTAGGCCTCGTCGCTGGCGTGCAGCGCGTCGATGCGCGGCGCCAGCAGCGGCACGGTGGGCAGCAGCAGGGCGTCGAAGCCGGCGGCGCGCGCCTCGACCTGGGCGATCCAGCGGCGGCGCGCGGCCAGCAGGTCGATGTAGTCGGCCGCGCTCATCTGCGCCCCGCCCTGCAGCCGCAGGCCGACGCGCGGGTCGTACTCGGCGGCGCGCTCGGCCAGCAGGTGGCGGTGCCAGGCCCAGGCCTCGGCGCCGGCCAGGGTGCCGCGCGCGTGCAGCCGGCTCATCTCGGCAAACTCGGGCACGGCGATGTGCTGGATGCGCGCCCCGGCCGCCGACAGGCGGGCCAGCGCCGCCTCGAACGCCGCCGCCACGGGCGGCTCCAGGCCGTCCAGCACCACCGTCTCGGGCACGGCCAGCCGCGCGTCGCGCAGCGCGCGCGCCGGCGGCGGCACCGGCGGCTGGCCGGCCAGGATGGCGTCGGTGAGCGCGCAGCAGCGCACGCTGGCGGCCAGCGGCCCGATGGAATCGAGCGAGGTCGACAGCGGCAGCGCGCCCTCGGTGGGCACGCGCCGCTGCGTCGGCTTGAAGCCGGCGAGGCCGCACAGCGCCGCAGGGATGCGCACCGAGCCGCCGGTGTCCGAGCCGATGGCCACCGCCGCCATGCCGTCCGTCACCGACACCGCCGCGCCGCTGCTGGAGCCACCCGGAATGCGCCGCGTGGCGCGATCCCACGGGTTGGCGGGCGTGCCGTGGTGCGGGTTCAGGCCCAGGCCGGAGAACGCGAACTCGGTCATGTTGGTGCGCCCCACGATCACCGCGCCGGCGGCGATCAGGCGCTCGACGACCGGCGCATTGCGGGCCGCCGGCGCGGCGCCGCGCAGCACCGCCGAGCCGGCCGTCGTCACCTCGCCGGCAACGTCGAACAGGTCCTTGATCGACACCGGAATGCCTTCCAGCGGCGAGCGCACCACGCCCGCCGCGCGCAGCAGGTCGGACGCGCGTGCCGCGGCCAGCGCGCGTTCGGTGCCGAGCGCGGTGAACACGCGCGCGCCCTCGCCCGCCGGATCGCGCGCGCGGGCCAGCGCGGCTTCGGCCAGGGCGACGGCGGTGGTGCGGCCCGCGGCCAGCTCGTGGGACAGATGCTCGATGGTGGGCGGGATGGACATGGCAATTTTTTGGCAGTGCGCCGGCAACGAAGACCGAGCCGCATGGTAAGCCCCCGCCAATCCGCCCCTGCGCCAGAATGGCATCCGCAGCACGACATACCCCTTGAGGAGAACCGGCCATGGACATCAACAGCGACCTGGGCGAGAGCTACGGCGCCTGGCGCATGGGCGACGACGCCGCCATGCTGGACATCGTCACCAGCGCCAACGTGGCCTGCGGCTTTCACGCCGGCGATCCGGCCGGCATCCTGGACACCCTGAAGGCCGCCGCCGAGCGCGGCGTGGCCGTCGGCGCGCACGTGGCCTACCCCGATCTGGTGGGCTTTGGTCGGCGCCACATGGACCCGAGCAGCCGCGAGCTGGTGGCCGACGTGGTCTACCAGATCGGCGCGCTGCGGGGGCTGGCGCGCGCGGCCGGCACGCAGGTGCGCTACGTCAAGCCGCACGGCGCGCTCTACAACACCATCGCGCACGACGCGCGCCAGGGCGATGACGTGATCACCGCCCTGCTGGACATCGACCCCGACCTGACGCTGCTGGCGCTGGCCGGCTCGCCGCTGATAGCGCGCGCCCGCGCGCGCGGCCTGACGGTGGTGGCCGAGGCCTTCGCCGACCGCGCCTACAACGACGACGGCACCCTGGTGTCGCGCCGCCTGCCGGGCGCCGTGCTGCACGACGCCGACCAGGTGGCCGAGCGCATGCTGCGCTGGGCCGAAAGCGGCACGCTGCTGTCCATCACCGGCCAGCCGGTGCGCGTGCAGGCCGACTCGATCTGCGTGCACGGCGACAGCCCCGGCGCGGTGGAGATGGCGCGGCGCATCCGCGCCCGCCTGCAAGCGGCCGGGGTGCCGCTGGCGCCCTTCGCTGCAACCGCCTGAGCCCATGCGCTTCCTGCCCGCGAGCGACACCGCGCTGCTGGTCGAGCTGGCCGACCTCGACCATGCGCTGGCGCTGTACCGCGCCGTGCAGGCCCAGCCCATCGCCGGCGTGCGGGAGCTGGTGCCGGCCGCGCGCACCCTGCTGGTGCACTACCGGCCCGAGGCCATCGCGCCTGCTGCCCTGGTGGCCGAATTGCGCGCGCGCGCCGCCGCCGCCGACCTGGGACCGGCCCACAGCGCGGCCGTGCGCTGCGTCGAGATCCCGGTGCACTACGACGGCGAGGACTTGGCCGAAGTCGCCGACATGATGGGCATTTCGATCGCCGAGCTGGTCGAGCGCCACGCCGGCCAGCCCTGGCAGGCCGCGTTCGCGGGCTTCGCGCCCGGCTTCGTCTACCTGGCCGGCGGCCACCCGAGCTTTCGCGCCATCCCGCGCCGGCCGACGCCGCGCACGCGCCTGCCGGCGGGCTCGGTGGCGCTGGCGGGCGACTTCAGCGCCGTCTATCCGGCCGCCTCGCCCGGCGGCTGGCAGCTGATCGGCGTCACCGACCTGCCGATGTGGGACCTGCGGCGCGCCGAGCCGGCCTACGTGCAGCCGGGCTTTCAGGTGCGGTTCGTCGATGCCGATGCCAGCGGCCGCCACATCAGCCTGCCGCCCGTGCCGGAATCCGCATCAAATCAGTCTCCAGCGCCCGTCCAGACAGCGCCAGCAGCTATCGAATTTGAGAGCGTTGGCCTGCAAACCCTGGTGCAGGACGCCGGCCGCCACGGCATGGCGGGGCTGGGCATTTCGCCCTCCGGCGCGCTGGATGCGCCCGCCATGCGCCAGGCCAACCGTCTCGTGGGCAACCCGGCCCACACCCCGGTGCTGGAAAACCTGCTCGGCGGCCTGCGCCTGCGCTGCCACGGCCGCGCCACGCTGGCCGTCACCGGCGCCGCGGCGGCGCTCATCCTGCATAGCGCCGACGGCCGCCAGTGGCCACTGGCCAGCCACGCCGCCGTGGCGCTGGACGATGGCGATGTGCTGGCCCTCGGCGCGCCCACGGCTGGGGTGCGCTGCTACGTGGCCGTGCGCGGCGGCTGGCAGGTGGCGCCGGTGTTGGGCAGCTGCGCCACCGACACGCTGGCCCACGTCGGCCCGCCCGCCCTTCAGGCCGGTCAGCGCATCGCCATCGGCGCCGTGCCGCCGCAGGCGCTGCGCGCCACCCAGCCCGCCGAGGTCGCGCCGGTCAACCTGCCGCGCCCCGGCGACGAGGTGACGCTGGACGTGCTGGCCGGCCCGCGCACCGACTGGTTCGCGTCCGACGCGCTGGCCTTGCTCGAACAGCAGACGTGGCAGGTCACGCCGCAGTCCAACCGCATCGGCCTGCGCCTGCACGGCGCGCAGCCGCTGGCCCGCGCGCGCCACGACGAGCTGCCGAGCGAGGGCACCGTCACCGGCGCCATCCAGGTGCCGGCCGGCGGCCAGCCGGTGCTGTTCCTGGCCGACCACCCGCTCACCGGCGGCTACCCCGTGATCGCCGCCGTGGCCCGCCACCACCTGCCGCTGGCGGCGCAGCTGCCGGTGGACTGCCGGCTGCGCTTTCGCCTGGTTGCCCCGTTTGCCGACCTGGGCGCGGCAGAAACCACCGCCCCCACCGCCTGAGGCCCCGGCACACCGCCCGCGCCGGGGGCCTGCCTACACTCGCGCCCATGTCGAACACATCGCTGTCCTCCTTCATCTGGGCCGTCGCCGACCTGCTGCGCGGCGACTACAAGCAGTCCGACTACGGCAAGGTCATCCTGCCCTTCACCGTGCTGCGGCGCCTGGACTGCGTGCTGGCCCCGACCAAGGACCAGGTGCTGGCCGAACTGGCCGCCAAACAAAAGCTCGGCGTCAACCCCGCGCCCTTTTTGCAGCGCATCACGGGCCTGGCGTTTCACAACCAGAGCCCGCTGGATTTGAAGAAGCTGCTGGGCGACCCCGGCAACGTGGCGCAAAACCTGTTCAGCTACATCCAGGGTTTTTCAGCCGAAGTGCGCGACATCTTCGAGCACTTCGAATTTCAACCCCAGATCGAGCGCCTGTCCAGGGCCGGCCTGCTCTATCAGGTGACCGAAAAGTTCTGCCAGATCGACCTGCACCCGGGCGTGGTCAGCAACGCCGATATGGGCACCGTGTTCGAGGAGCTGATCCGCAAGTTCGCCGAGCTGTCCAACGAAACCGCCGGCGAGCACTTCACCCCGCGCGAAGTCATCCGCCTGATGGTGAACCTGCTGTTCGTCGAGGACGACGCCGTGCTGGCCAAACCCGGCGTGGTGCGCACCCTGTACGACCCCACGGCCGGCACGGGCGGCATGCTCAGCGTGGCCGGCGAATACCTGCACGAGCACAACCCCCAGGCCAGCCTGGCCGTCTACGGGCAGGAGCTCAACCCCGAGTCCTACGCCATCTGCAAGGCCGACATGCTCATCAAGGGCCAGGACGTGGCCAACATCGTGTTCGGCAACACCCTCAGCGACGACGGCCACCCCGGCCGGCACTTCGACTACATGCTCTCCAACCCGCCCTTCGGCGTGGAATGGAAGAAGGTCGAGAAGGAAGTGCGCCGCGAGCACGAGGCCCAGGGCTTTGCCGGGCGCTTCGGCCCCGGCCTGCCGCGCGTGTCCGACGGCTCCATGCTGTTTCTGCTGCACCTCATCAGCAAGATGCGCCCCGCCGCCGAGGGCGGCAGCCGCTTCGGCATCGTGCTCAACGGCTCGCCGCTGTTCACCGGCGGCGCCGGCTCGGGCGAATCCGAAATCCGCCGCTACGTGCTGGAAAACGACCTGCTCGAAGCCATCGTCGGCCTGCCCACCGACATGTTCTACAACACCGGCATCGCCACCTACGTCTGGATCATCAGCAACCGCAAACCCGAAGCGCGCCGCGGCAAGGTGCAACTGATCGACGCCAGCGGCCTGTGGCAGAAGATGCGCAAAAGCCTGGGCAGCAAGCGCAAAGAGCTGAGCGACGCCCACATCGAGCGCATCACCCGCCTGTTTGGCGACTTCGTGGAGGCCGAGGAAGACGGCAAACCCATCAGCCGTATCTTCGACAACCAAGCCTTCGGCTACCACAGCATCACCGTCGAGCGCCCGCTGCGCGGCGATGACGGCCAGATCGTGCTGGGCCAAAAAGGCAAGCAAAAAGGCAAGCCCCACCCCGACCCGAAACTGCGCGACACCGAGAACGTGCCGCTGGCCGAAGACGTGGCCGACTACTTCCGGCGCGAAGTGCTGCCCCACGCGCCCGACGCCTGGATCGACCCCGACAAGACCAAGGTGGGCTACGAAATTCCCTTCAACCGGCACTTCTACGTCTTCAAGCCCCCGCGCCCGCTGGCCGAGATCGACGCGGAGCTGAAGCAGACCACCGACTGGATACTGGAGATGATCAAGGGGCTGTCGGCATGAGCACCTTCCCTCTGTCCATAGAATCGACTGCTGTTCTTCCCAACAAGGACACCGCCATGCAACTCCCATCCCGACTGCAACAGCAAATCGCCCAGGCCGTTCGCACCTCCATGCGCATCGAGGGCTATCGTCCTCCTGCCCAGCCGCAGACCCAGGCGCAGGCCAAGGCGCTCATGGAGCAACAGCGTGTCCAAGTATCAGTACCGGAAAAGTGACATTTACCTGCTCGGCACTGATTTGCCCATCGACAGCGTTCGCCGCGCGGACACTGGGCTGGTGCAGCAACTGATAGAGAGCGGCCTGACCCGCAGCGACACGGCATGAGCTTTGCGAAATACCCCGCGTACAAAGACAGCGGCGTGGCTTGGCTGGGGGAGGTGCCGGGGCATTGGGAGATCACACCTTTGTATGCCGTTGCGACAGAACGCGATGAGTCCAATGCGGGAATGCTTCAAGATAATCTTCTATCGCTTAGTTACGGGAAAATAGTCAATAAAGATATTAATTCCAATGATGGTTTGCTACCAGAATCATTTGAAACATACCAAATTGTTCGGTGCGACGATATTGTTTTTCGCCTCACTGATCTCCAGAATGACAAACGCAGCCTGCGATCAGCCTTAGTAAAACAAGATGGAATAATTACCTCCGCATATTTGGCAATTCAACCAAATGATGCCAATGCATATTACCTTAGTTATTTGTTCAGGTCTTACGACACTACCAAAGTCTTCTACTCTATGGGCGGAGGTCTTAGGCAGTCGATGAAATTTTCGGACATGAAGCGACTGCCAACTCTTCTACCCCCACCTGAAGAACAAACCGCCATCGCCACCTTCCTCGACCACGAAACCGCCAAGATCGACGCGCTGGTGGCCGAGCAGGAAAAGCTGATCGCGCTGCTGCAGGAAAAGCGCCAGGCTGTCATCTCCCACGCCGTCACCAAGGGGCTGAACCCGAATGCGCCCATGAAGGACTCGGGCGTGGAGTGGCTGGGGGAGATGCCCAATGGCATTAAGTTAAGCCCCTTGTGTTAGAATATATCCCGTAACTCTTTGATTTATAAAGGTTTTCCAATGACCATCGAAGAGCAAAT
>Ga0209922_101338_pt1 | contig 24115 bp, 19 predicted proteins | sample ThiBiot_500_biof_FD_183946 | JGI IMG/M metagenome (GOLD analysis project Ga0209922, IMG submission 183946) | Wastewater bioreactor microbial communities from Cape Town, South Africa - Thiocy_expt_500_biof (SPAdes) | ecosystem: Engineered > Bioreactor > Thiocyanate-remediating > Anaerobic-Aerobic ... | reverse complement strand
ATATTGGTGCCGCTCGTGAATACCGTTATCGAGCAAGACATCGAGCAGCAAATCTAAATCAACAACAATGGCCGATTTATGTTTCACCCGAATATATACGTTCACGTTGGATCGAATTATATAATGAACAAAAGAAATTAAATGAAACTTAAGTAAAAATCGTTTAATAAATTGTTGTCTCGCAAGTTGATTTTATTTATTCGTTTTTTGAAGAAAAATCAATAAAATCGAATGACAAAATTGCTTTAAAACAACATGAATGCGCTATTTTCTTGTTTTATGAACATAATTTTCGCCAAGTTGAGAAATTTTCATGGCAAATATTTTCCACAGATTGAGCATCTGCCAAAAATCATTTTACATTTTCAGATTGAATATAAAATCAACTTACATCCGTTGTTCCTTTTGTTTGACTTCCGGCTAGATTATTAAGAATATATACGAATGCTTCGAGATTCGCATAGATCAATTGTGTTTCAACTTTAAGACATTTTAGACCGAATTTATTCTGTTTAATTAACATATCAAGATTGACTTCATGCTAGATTGAATAAGAGCAAGAAAGTCCTTTTTCGAGAAGCAAATTATTGTTTTGTTACTTTAGTCGTTGTTTCTGTTGAACGTCGTTGTTGATTATTCACTTTTTGTGTTGTCTTATGTTCGATTTGTAAAGCTTCATCAAATCGTTTGCATAAATCCTAAGAAGAAGAGCAAAAAAAAGCACTGCACTTGCTAATATATTTACAGAAATTACTTTGTATCCTTGAAGTAATTCAATTAACGCGTCGAGATGATCAGCGATAATTTCATCGACACGTTGATATTGGTCTTTAATTTGTACTGAAAGTTTGTTCATTTCGGCAGGTAAATTAGTTAACCCCTGTTGAATTCGTGGCCAATAATCATTGGGACCTGTTGCCCAACGATCGATTGTTGTTAAATCAGTGCCTAAGGCTCTAAACAATCACGATTTTCGTGTTTTTGATTGAATTTGATCAAATGTCGATGTTTTTACTCGAGTGTTTTTTCGATTTGAGAAAAATCTTCAGCATTTTTCGCATATTTTTCATTGATACTTTTTAAACTATGACGAATTTGACTTAAATATTGATGAATAAACGACATATGCGTTTGACTTAAACGAAATTTTTCAATACAATCAGTATTTTCATCGATTTTCTATTTTATCAAAAAAAAAATTCGTAAGATTTTCATTTGAAAACTTCGATTGATCTACTTCGTTAGTTTCTGTTGATGGTCGTTGTTCGGCAGTGAATTCATCAGGAGTATTTTTAAATGTTGCTTTCATATTATCACTACATGACTATTGGAAAAAAAGCTCTTCAAAATGGACAAAACAAACAAACACAATCTACTAACTGCGCCTTGATAAGTCAAGAAAAATTTGATGACATCTGCTTGATGAATAATAGGATGTCGACATAGAATTTGAAGATATCGTTTCAATGCTCGACGACGTTCTTCGATAAATTCTTTATCGACTAAAGGAAAGAATGGAAAGAAAATTTAATGATTTGTATTTACCATTGACGGTTTTTTTCGGTGGAAGTGGTGGAATGATACGATATGAATATTTTACTAGTAAAATTTCTTGTAAAGCAAGAAAATCTCGATAACGACGAGAGACTTTGTTTTGTTGACGCTATTACAAATTGAGAAATCAATTCTATGATCAAACAAACAAAACACAAAACCTCACTTGACTCATCACTTCATATTCGACATGTCGTAGGATAACACCTGAAAATCACGATTTATAAACTCAAACAAAAGAGCAATGTTTATTTACCTTTTTTCCCTGGTACAAGATCGATTTGAATAGTATCCAATGCACAGAGATCATTATAACGAAAACAAAGAGTGCTTTTCTCTTGATCAATTTGAAGTAAACGTATCAATCGATCTTCTAAAGTATTTATACTATCAATGGTTGGTATAGGTAATTCTAAAGTAAAAAATCAAGTTTAAAAGGAAAACAAGATCTTCTCTCTTTATATATGCCTCGATTTGCATAGTTGTTCAAAAGTTTCTCATCAATCAATTTGCCTTGTTGACCAAGTGCCATCAATGCAAGACATTTATATAAATCACTACGAGAGCCTATTGAATCTGTCTTTGTAACTGCATACCAAACCTTAATTAAGATCGATTGACTCGAGTTTTTTTTTTCTTTTTCAACTGTACTTACTTGATTTAAAAGAGATTTTGTTAATGTATTCGATTCAAATAAGAGAACGAATATCGAAAATGTTAGTTTATTCAATCCATGCGAATTGAACATTTCGAATACATCACGATATACAGTCGGAATAATACCTCAATTGTGAATAGAAGACACTGAATTGTTCGAATTATTTCAACGCAATTTACCTTCACTCAAATCCACTGGCATATTTCGAGTAACCTACTGATAAAAAAAACGAACACAAAAAGATAGATGATAAACGTGAGAAGTATATCTTCGTTTTCATAGATGTCGCTCATTTACATATTCGATTATAAATTTGTAATGAAACTTTAAAAAATTCAAATTACAAATCAAAAGAACTGATTTAATTGATCGAACGATACGCCTATCTCAATGATTTACTAACAAGCAGTGAAGTCCAAATAACTATGGTAACGAATTCAATCGAGCAATGGTTGACGATTTGAACGCTTTGTTTATTTTCTAATTTTGTGGTTTTCAAATCAAGTCAATAATCGATTTTGTTTATAGTATGTAAATGGCATCTGATAGTGAACTTGATCGAAATGCTATCTTAGAAAAGTAAATTTTCATTTTCTTCAAAAAATATTTATTCAACAACGCTAACGCACATAGATTTGCATCGATCAAACGAATGCACGATGAAGTAGGCAAAAAACAAAGTGAAGACTATCAAAAGCGTCTACAAAAATTGAAAGAAGAAGAAGTAAATAAACAAATAAACCACTAACCATTTGAATTTAATCTCATTTTTTTTGTCCTCTTAGTCGAATTATATGGCAAAGTTTCTCTCTCAAGACACATCCGGTCATAGTCAACCATCTGCTCGGTAAATTCAACAACAACAAAAAAAAAGAAATCGATTTAACAACAATCTTTTTTTTATTTATCTAGTCGAGATTTGTTTCTCTCGTCGAAATCTGATTCAGAACCACAAACACAACAGCATTTTTCTTCGTATAAAACCCGTTCTTTATACGAAAACAATGATCACGAATGGAATATCGACGATGATATTCAACCATTGAATACAACAGATACTGATCTACCGGATGATCGTCATCGATATGCAAATGACGATGAAATCGAAGAGAATTATTTAACTGCCTATCATCAATTACTTCAAGCTCATCATCAACAACAACAACAACAGCAATTAATGTCTCAACAAGAACAAGAAAATATGCTCTCGACGATCTTCGAAGCTTCTTGTGAAGAAGCAACACCGATGACGTCACTTGTCGATGTTCATCAACAACGACCGCAAGGCTCACCGACACCGGTGAATAATCACGTTCGACAAGAAGAAGAGAGTGAGGAGGAAGAAGAAGAACAAGAAAATGAATATCAAATGAATCATCCTGACTATCAAACAATCGATGATATTCCTGTTTCGACGGCTTTCTCGAAGAACGAAAGTATGATGAAAGGTTTCTTTGGAAAAAACCATAATCAATTCTCTTATTTAGATTTGAAATATAGTGAATATATCACTCAAAAGCTTCAAACTGAGGTAAATAAACTATTCGTCATTTTATTTAAAAAAAAACCCATTGTACAAAAAACGAACGAATAAACGTAGACGTCCGTGAATCATCACACTCATCATCATTATTGCCTAACTCATGTCAACGATAGCACTCCCCTATTCCCAAATTCAAGACCTTATCCAATGTCCAATCTGTCAGAAATCTTTGCACGATCCACGTGCATTGCCATGTCAACATATTTTTTGTAATTTATGCATAAAATCACTTCGAAAACGTTCGACAATCATTTGTACGATTTGTCAAACGAAATTTTCCGGCTCACAAGACTATCCAATTTCATTTCTACATAAAACTTTACTCGATCTCAAGCCGATCAATTTCGATATCCATGGACGTTGTTTAAAATGTAAACAAAAATGTACATTAACATTTTGTCAATGTTGTGAATATTATCTTTGCGATCAATGTTTGAACACTGATCGAATCAATCTTCTGCATAATCTTCGATATCTTGTTCAGATTTGTACAGACAGACAAAGTTTAATTCCCGATTCAATCGAAGATTTACTACAAACATCACGAAATATTCTTCGTCATCAAACGACACTCGATCTCAATGATATCGTGCCAATTGTTCATCAACTTGATACAGTCTATCAGCAAACCAATTGTCTACCGATTACTCGAGTCAAACGGACAAAACCGAATGTTGACTAATTTTTCGAGCATTTTTTTTTCTTGTTATTATAATTCAGAAAAGCGTATTAATCAAAGAAAAAAACTATTTCGATTTAGAAAGAAAATCAGTCGACTCATCAATCTCAAACAGTCAAAGAAAAACGACCATTCCTACGAAAACGACAAGGTCTCGCTCATTATCAAGCTCCTCCAAAACGTCGACAATCAACAACAACAACAGCTGAAACATCAAATAAACGACCGACAAGTGCCGATAGTTCACGTCCTCGTGCAAATAAACCGAAACCAACGACGAAACAACCACCGCCAACAACAACAACAACGAATTCCAATCTTCTCGGAAAGGTCGATCTCGATGATGAAGACGATCTTCTCTCGAAATATAAAACCAATAAAATCGAATCTCATGATGATTTTACATCGTCGATGAAGAAATTCAATTCGAATATTCAATCGATGATCGATACGAAATGGAATACGTACAAATCATCGTTTCAGCCGCAAGAAGAAGAAGAAGAAATTGTCGAAGAAGAAATCGAAGATTATTTGCCATTACCTCGACAACGAACTTCGAGTCAAAATAGCATGAAACGAACTTTACATCAACCGAAACAAGTAAAAGAAATTCTTTGGAATTAAAATCGAAACTAATTTCAATTGATTAGGATTTGGATGAATTCGAGAAACTCGAACAGTATGCCGAAGAACATCCATCGATGATTAGTACTGCGTCATACGTTGAAAAAGTTGTTTTAAAAGTAGTTAATCTGTTCTTTCGTTTCATTTTTTTTGTAAATTTCGCTTTCAGGAAACAAAACCATCGGACATGTTCGACGGTAACCTTTCGTCAAATCGTATTCGTCAACGAAAAGTCATTCCAATGAAACCGAAACCTGTCAGTGACGATGAAGAAGACGATCCTTGGGACGATGTTGCTGTTGCTAAAGTCATACCGATCGCTGCTGATGAATACAACAGCGATAGTGGAATCAGTTCGTTCAAAACTCAACCAAAGAAAGATTCAGCTCGATCGTCTGACTTCGGCGATGATCAATCATGGGCCGAACGACCTTTAAATTCACTTATGTTAAATACTTTTCCTGGTCTTCGACATACAACAACAACAACAACAACAACAACAGCTCCAGTTTCTGCACCACCACCACCGCCTCCACCTGCTCCTCCAATTGCAGAGCCAAGTCACGATTATAGTCGATTAGTTCGTGAAAAAGCCAAGGAATTAGAAAAACAAATCGAACTATTCGAAAAAGAAAATACCAAGTTACAATCATTGACTCAAGAGAGAAATTTAGCAATAAAGAAATTGAAACAAGATCGAGATGAATTCGAAAAAGATCGAATGAAACAATTAGAAGAATTTGAACAAATGAAAAACGAAGAAATGAGAAAATTTCGACAAGAAAAACGCCTTTTCGAACAACATCAAAAACAACTTCGTGAACATCCGGATAAACGTGAACGAGAAGAAATCGAATTACTCAAAAAACAAATCACTACATTACAAGATGATTTCAAACAGCGAGAAGTTCGTTGGTCAACAACGATCAATCGGTTGAAAGAACGAATCGAAACATTAGAATATGAAAATGCTGAAATCAAACAAGAAAAAGATCTTATCGAACGAAAACGTCTCGATCTCGTTCATCAATTACAAATGAATAACGCGAAACCTCAAGTTCAAACTCAACCTCCACCAGCTCGTCGATCAATCACTGAAGTCAAATCAAATCTTTCTTCAACGAATAAAGTTCAATCATTACCCAAGACAACTGTTATTCGAAATTCGGAGCCACCATTATCGAAAACAAAACCAGCAACAACGAATGGTCGACGAACACCCACTTCTTCAACGATCGGTGTTAACGGAATCAAGAACAATATTGATGCAACAAGAAAAATCAATTCATTACCAACGCCAAAACTTCCTGACGAAGAACAACAACAACAACAACATATTTCACCAAGAATCATCGTAACACCTTCGTCACTTCACAATTCCGATTATCCCGAAACATTCGATGATCTCGATTACAAATCGTTGCTCACAACTAAACACGAATCACCACGAGTTAACATTCCAATTGCTAAATCATCATTAACATTCAAAGAAAACATTCCAACTATCGAATCGACAACTCATGAAATTCGACATGATGACGGTCGAATCGAACGTATCAAACCCGATCAATCGAAACAAATCATCTTTCCCAATGGTTCGAAACAAGAAATTAGTGCCGATGGCAAACATATTCGAGTTCAATTCTACAATGGAGATTTCAAAGAAAAACATCCTGATGGTCGATGTGTTTATAAATATGTAACAACAAACACAACTGAAATTGAATATCCAGATGGAACACGTGTTTGTGAATTTCCAAATGGCCAAGTCGAAAAACATTTGCCCGATGGTCGACAAGAACATATTCTACCTGATAAAACTAAGAATATTTATCTCACTGATGGAACGATTATTTCAATAAAACCGAATGGAGAAAAGTTTATTCAACATCCAAATCAAACGAAAGAAATTCATACTGATACATTCAAACGAAAATTATTTCCTAATGGTTCGATTTTAACGGTATTTAATACTGGTCAACAAGAGATTCGTTATGCAAATGGAAAGATCAAAGTGAAAGATGCACAAGGCAATATTATTTTAGAGAAAAAAGAAGCGATGAAATGAACTTAAATGACTGTTTTTCTTTCTTTCTCAGGTAGTTTTTCATATTTGTGTGCTCGCTAAACAAATGATGCTCTCTGAAGCAAACTGTGTCTTTTTTTTTAAATTCATTTAAAAAAATAAATCAATAATTCATAATCAACTGGATTTTTTTGATACGCAATCGTGATGATTCATGTGCGAAAGAAAATAGTCAATCCGAGGTAATCATAGTGTATCGATTTAGGTGAGCCATTCACGTGTAAAATAACGAAAATTTTCCTACAGTGAGACACCTGAATCAATACTACACCTATACTTGAAAAAAACCTTGATTTTCTTACCATGTATCTCTTTATCTATCGAAAATTAACGCTTGGTTGATTTTGTAATAGGCGAGGAGAGGAAGTATTTAAGATACAGCGAAAATGCGTCGTATATTTTCAAAATAAAACAAATCATTAATACATTTACTCGTAAGTAGTTTTGCTTTTATTAAGGCTTATTTTACATCTACTAGTGGAAGAGAAAGACACAAAAATTAATATGAATCCTTGAGACTTGTATTAAGATACTGAGAAAATCTGAGCCGATATTTTACAATGCAATTTCTCACTACAAGCGGTTTCAAATAGCAAATTGAGATGAAAAAAATCCATGGACAGATATATCTCCGTAATAATGAGTATTTTTTGTTATAATTTCTACATGATATAGAACTGCATTTAATTTTAATAGAAGTGAGAAATTAGCGAACTGGCCAAATCGATTCATTTTTTCGACAATGTTTTCGTTTTTGTTCAGGTATTATTGTTGCTAGAGGGTTTCTTCCAACACATTACAAGCAAATGGCAAGTTCGAATAGTAACAAACGAAGACCACTCACTCAACGTATTATTCAAAATTTTCATCTTGTTTGGTTAGATGGTAACATTAATGAAAACGATGATGATTGTCGTAATTCAATAAATGAATTGAAACAGGTTGTAAACACCGTGAATACATTCGTTGATGTCGACGAATGCATTGATTTCATCAACAGAATTACAGAAGAGACCGCTTTTATGATCATTTCTGGTGCACTTGCACAAACAGCTGTATCCGCTATTGGTAACAAGGAACAGGTCAGTGAGATTTATATTTTCGGTGAACATAAGGCGCCCTATGAAGAATGGCCCAAAGTCAAAGGTGTCTTCACAGATATTCAACCCATCTGTGAAGTACTTAAGCAAGCTGCACAAGACTGTGATCAAAATACAGTCTTAATTAGTTTTGCCCCAACTGGAGATGCAGCTACCAATATTGCCAATAAGAACACTCTGGATTGTTCGTTCATGTACACACAGATACTGAAGGATATTTTACTTACTATTAATTTCGATGATGGGCATATCAACGAATTTTTAAACTATTGTCGCATCGAATTCGCCGACAGTTCGACTAAACTTAGAATTGTAAACCAAATTGAAAAAGAGTATCGTGATCATCAGCCAATTTGGTGGTACACACGTGAAACATTTCTTTATTCGATGCTCAATAGAGCTCTTCGTCTCATGGATGTTGACATCATCATTCAAATGGGATTTTTCGTTTGCGATTTGCATAAAAACATCGCCGATCTTCATTCAAAACAATTTCATGGTCAAACTTCTTCTCAGTCGTTCATCGTCTATCGTGGTCAAGGTTTATCTCAGACAGACTTCAATCAATTGAAACAGAATGAAGATGGTTTGTTAGCTTTTAACAATTTCCTATCTACCAGCAAAAATCGAAACACATCATTACGATTTCTTAATCGTACTTCACGTAACACCGAATTAGTTTCAATACTGTTTATCATGCGCATCAATCCATCCATTCAAAGTACGCCATTCGCTAATGTCGCCACAATTAGTGCGATTAGCAGAGAAGACGAAATTCTTTTCTCAATGCATTCTGTCTTTCGTATCGGCAACATAAAACGATTTCCAGATAACAATCAAATCTGGGAAGCAGAACTGACCTTGACTGCTGATAATGATCCTCAATTATGTGAATTATCTGAAACCATTCAGCAAGAAACTTCAAATAGTGAAGGATGGAGTCGTCTTGGTAAATTGTTGATAAAATTAGCAAAGTTCGACAAAGCAGAAGCGTTATATGCAATTCTACTTAAACCAACAACTGATCAAACAGAAAAAGCAAACATATTCCATCAATTTGGCAGTATTAACGACCATCGGGGTGAGCACTCGAAAGCACTTGAATATTATGAAAAATCACTTGAAATCAGGAAACAAAGTCTTCCTGCAAATCATCCTTCGTTGGGTGGTTCATATAACAACATCGGATTGGTGTATAACGACATGGGCGAGTACTCGAAAGCAATTGAATATTATGAAAAATCACTTGAAATCATGAAACAAAGTCTTCCTGCAAATCATCCTTCGTTGGGTGGTTCATACAACAACATCGGATTGGTGTATAACGACATGGGCGAGTACTCGAAAGCGCTTGAACATTATGAAAAATCACTTGAAATCAGGAAACAAACTCTTCCTGCAAATCATCCCGATTTGGCTACTTCATACAGCAATATGGGAAATGTGTATAATTACATGGGCGAGTACTCGAAAGCAATTGAATATTATGAAAAATCACTTGAAATCAGGAAACAAACTCTTCCTGCAAATCATCCTTCGTTCGCTACTTCATACAACAATATGGGAACTGTGTATAATTACATGGGCGAGCACTCGAAAGCGCTTGAACATTATGAAAAATCACATGAAATCATGATAGAAACTCTTCCTGCAAATCATCCCGATTTGGCTACTTCATACAGCAATATGGGAAATGTGTATAATTACATGGGCGAGTACTCGAAAGCAATTGAATATTATGAAAAATCACTTGAAATCATGAAACAAACTCTTCCTGCAAATCATCCCGATTTGGCTACTTCATACAACAATATGGGAACTGTGTATAACGACATAGGCGAGTACTCGAAAGCGCTTGAATATTATGAAAAATCAGTTGAAATCAGGAAACAGAGTCTTCCTGCAAATCATCCCGATTTGGCTACTTCATACAACAATATGGGAACTGTGTATAATTACATGGGCGAGTACTCGAAAGCGCTTGAACATTATGAAAAATCACATGAAATCATGAAACAAAGTCTTCCTGCAAATCATCCTTCGTTGGCTACTTCATACAGCAATATGGGAACTGTGTATAACGACATAGGCGAGTACTCGAAAGCACTTGAACATTATGAAAAATCACATGAAATCAGGAAACAAACTTTTCCTGAAAATCAACCCGATTTGGCTATGTCATATAACAACATGGGGACTGTGTATCACACCATGGGGGAGTACTCGAAAGCAATTGAATATTATGAAAAATCAGTTGAAATCATGAAACAAAGTCTTCCTGCAAATCATCCCGATTTGGCTACTTCATACAACAACATCGGATTGGTGTATAACGACATGGGCGAGTATTCGAAAGCGCTTGAATATTATGAAAAATCACTTGAAATCAGGAAACAAACTCTTCCTGCAAATCATCCTTCGCTGGCGACTTCATACAATAACATCGGATGGGTTTATAGAAACAAGACTGATTACAAGAAGGCACTGGATTATTATGAACGTTCTCTGGATATTTTGCAACGTTTATTGCCCTCAAATCATTCAAATATTCAAACTGTGAAACAGAGTATTGATTTTGTAAAAACGAAGCTGTAACTAATGTTGTTTTTTCGTACGTATACGAAGTAAATGGGTAGTGTGTGAAAGTCTCCTGCTAAATTTTTCAGAACATAGAGTCACCTTGAATGTCGTGTAGCTAGAGAGAATCTATAATTCCAATGCGTATCGTTGTCTCTTTCCTTTCTGACATGAAAAGTGCTAATTTTTGACACACAAAGCTATGTCAGAGGTGCAAAAGAAATTTTAATTAGAAAAGTCAATCAACAAGTTTTAAGCTAGTCTAGAGAATATGTTCATATCGAAGAAATATTGGTTATAAATCGACTCGAACACATAAACTAGCATAAGTAGTGTAACGGAACCGTCCCAGGTTACCGTCATCATCCTATACGATGACCGTGTCACGCTTCATCGCACTATCTCTCTCTCTTTCTCTCTCTATATATATCGTTGTATATCTACTATTTTTTCAGTCAATAGACTCACGGGACATATTTCCCGTCACACTAATCGAATTCTGTTGTTTCCTCCGTCTCTCCTTTTTCTCTACTTCTTGAAACTTTTTCCTGGTTTCCTCTTTAAATCGTTCTAATTCTGGGTCGTATACGATTTGGCCTTTTTCTCATATTTCAGTTGATATGAGCTCCTTGTTTTGTTTCTTAGTTATGGTCATATTTACAGTCAGTAATCTTGATACGATTTGCTGATGACTATGAACCATTTCTACTGTACCGAAGAACTACGAAATTCTGATTTCCTCGAGGATTGGAAGCTGAAAAATAATCAAATGTCAGCTATTTATTTAAACCTGGCATAGATGTAATGACTGCAGGTGCCGATTCAAGAACAGAAACAATGAAAACAAAACAACATAAGTTTCAAGTGGTAATTATCGCAACTCTGTTGACGAGTCGTATTAGTTTAATTAATGATTGCTGGATGTACACGTTGAGATGAAGATTGAATATGACTATTAAACAAGAAGACAATCAAAATGATGAAAATAAAAGTGAAATCCCAACTAGGCATTTCTGTGGTAAACATAACCAGAAAAATATGAAATTATTCTATGTGAGAATTGTTTTTTATTCAATATTTATTCGAAGTGATTGCAACTGATCAAACAATGCTGATATAAACAAAATTCATGATTGTATTCGAAAAAATAGTTTATGTGGATAAACAATTATTAAATAGCGATTAGAAATAATCGTTATGAGCGAATAAACTAAAATAAAATTAAGTGCAGCTGTTGCATATTCCTAGATGATACATAAAGATATTATTTCATTCCATGTTGTAAAATACTGAAAGATATAAAAACTGCATTTCCTATATTAAAATAGTATAATCTGTATGAAATTGACGAACTAAAATCGTGGGCAGAGTGTAGGGCAATGCGATTACAACATGAAAGTGAAGAAATATTCGAAGTTTTGACTATCACAGAAACTCACACGGAAAATATCGTCTTCAACTTCACTTATCAATAATAACTTCGGAATCTTGTCATGACTGTTTGAATCGAGTAAAGCAATCGATAGAAGGTGAATCAATACCATTTCAAGTTCAATTATTCGTGGGCTCGTTTATTATTATTCAACTATAGCAACCTCTTATAAATATAACGAATGCCGTCGAAATAGCAAAATCTGAGTCGATAAAAGGTGACTACAAAGTTTCATTCTAAGTATACTATGTTGATAAAAGCATGTTGAGGGTGTATAAGACAAAATTAAAATTTGTACTTTATTACTAGATGTTTGGATGCTCACAAATAACTTGACTTATCCACGAGTGGGTCATACAGCATCTATATTACAGAATGGTTCAGTTTTAGCAGTGGGCAATGGTGATAATGACACTGATACGTCGATTACTGCTGAACGATACTATTTTTAAAATTCTATTAATAAAAATAATCATGTTTATTTCATTAACGTTCATCGGTTTTGAACAAACTAATTAAAAATCAATAAAACAAATGAGCTTGAAAGAGTTATTTCTAGGATTGGGACCGATAAGATTACTTAAGCGAATTTTACTGTGCTTTTCAGTTTGTGATTAGTCATCAAGGAGACTTCCAATCAGTCAATTTAAATTTCATTCATAATGAGCAAGTTCGACACTACTGTATGTACAAATCTCTCAAATGTTCATTCTGGTATTTCACGGATTCTATTTGATGTCGCTGTGTTTTATTCTTCGTTTTTGATTGACTGATAGACGAGACAATATGCTCTCAACAATCCTAGAAGTTTCTTGTGAAGAACCAATATCAATGTGGTCATTCATTGATAATACTCACTATCAACATGTACAAGACTCGTGGAGATCGATGAACGATCAAGAGAAAGAAGACAAAAATTGTCAAACTATCGATGACACGCCTGTTTTGACAGCGTTTTCCAAGAATGAAAGTACGACAAAAAATTTTCTAAAAAAGTAGAAGTTATATTTTCAACTTATAGATTTGAAGTCCAATGAATATATTCTTCAACAACTATCGACAGTCAAAGCGAAACAACCATTTCTACGAAAGCGCCTGGGTCTTGCTCGTTACGAAGCATCTCCGAAACATCGAAATTCAACAACAACAACAACTACAAGCATTAAAGCGATAGCCTCAAAAAATAAAACAGATAAACTCGATTCAAATATTCAAACGCAAGACGAAGAAGATTTTGTTCCATTGAATCAACAAGTAAATTGCATTTAAAAAATACGAATAAGTAGTCATTTCGATCCGTTAGGATTTAGATGAATTCGAGAAACTCGAACAGTATGCAGAAGAACATCCATCGATGATTAGTACTGCATCCTACGTGGAAACAGTCGTTTTAAAAGTACTCGTTTTCAATTCCTTTTTTTTCTTATAAGTTCGAAAATTTCAAAAGGAAATCAACAATGATTTTTCATCGAGCCAAGATTATAGTCGATTAATTCATGAAAAAGCCAAGGAATTAGAAAAACAAATCGAACTATTCGAAAAAGAAAATACCAAGTTACAATCATTGACTCAAGAGAGAAATTTAGCAATAAAAAAATTGAAACAAGCTCGAGATAAATTCGAAAAAGATCGAATAAAACAGTTGGAGGAATTTGAACAAATGAAAAACGAAGAAATGAGAAAATTTCGACAAGAAAAACGCCTTTTCGAACAACATCAAAAACAACTTCGTGAACATCCGGATAAACGTGAACGAGAAGAAATCGAATTGCTCAAAAAACAAATCACTACATTACAAGATGATTTCAAACAGCGAGAAGTTCGTTGGTCGACAACGATCAATCGGTTGAAAGAACGAATCGAAACATTAGAATATGAAAATGCTGAAATCAAACAAGAAAAAGATCTTATCGAACGAAAACGTCTCGATCTCGTTCATCAATTACAAATAAACAATACGAAACCGCCACCAGTAACAACAATTCCTTTACTTCATAATTCAGATTATCCTGAAACATTCGATGGTCTCGATTACAAATCGTTGGTTACAATTAAACAAGAAATTCGACACGATGATGGTCGAGTTGAACGAATTAAACCTGATCAATCGAAACAAATCATCTTTCCCAATGGGTCAAAACAAGAAATTAGTGCCGATGGTAAACATATTCGAGTTCAATTCTACAATGGAGATTTCAAAGAAAAACATCCTGATGGTCGATGCATCTATAAATATGCAAGTACAAATACAACGGAAGTCGAATATCCGGATGGAACACGTGTTTGTGAATTTCCAAATGGTCAAGTCGAAAAACATTTGCCTGATGGTCGACAAGAACATATTCTACCTGATAAAACTAAGAATATTTATCTCACTGATGGAACGATTATTTCAATAAAACCGAATGGAGAAAAGTTTATTCAACATCCAAATCAAACGAAAGAAATTCATACTGATACATTCAAACGAAAATTATTTCCTAATGGTTCGATTTTAACAGTATTTAATACTGGTCAACAAGAGATTCGTTATGCGAATGGAAAGATTAAAGTGAAAGATGCATTCTTTCTCAAGTAGTTTTTCACATATTTGTGTGCTTGTTAAATACAATCGTGTCTTAATAAGAGAGAAAACAAACTAAAGGACAATGTAATGTTCTCTTCCGATAGTTTTCTCAAGATACGGATGAGACCAATAACTCGTATTGAGACAACTTGTTATAGATATTAACATTGATGGACTGGTAGCTTTTAGATGCAGTAAACAGAGTTTCGAAAGGCAGGTTTGTTTGCTTGAAGAAATAAATCGAAGCATTGCTACTATTGGATTTGTATGTACATCGAGCATTAAATATCTTGTTTGTGGACATAGATTAATAAAGAATTTGAAAGTTTCAAGTTCATATGTATCACGAATATAAAGATTTGATATTTGATTCATCTTTGAAACTAATTGAAATAGTTCACTCTGTTTCAATTCTGCATCGGAAAAATTTCCACAATTAGAATGCAAAGTTCGAATATTCGGCATTGCTGATAATAGCCGAAGGAATTGTTCGGCAGAAAATCGATTGTTATCAATAGTTAGACTTTTGATTTGTTGCAATGGCATGATATTATCAAGAACATCTGATAAATCTGCTCGATTAGTATAAAAACTATCCGAAAAAACCAATTGAGTAACATAAAGAAAATAATAGTTGCAATTCAAGATTGCATATTCACTGTCAATTTCGATGTGTTCAATACATTGCTGTTGAGACATTTTCTTCCTATCAAACAAAAAGAATATAATAATAAGAAGAAGAAATCTATTTTAATACTTACTTAGTCGATATTGTTGCATGACAGATCGAGTTTTCAGAAATTTCATAATCGAAAATCCAATTGTGTTCAATCCAAAATGGAGATGAAAAATTGTCACGATATGTTTCATTTATTGAAGCATCAGATTGATATCGTAAATCGAGTTCATGCAAATTTGGCATTGATGATGCAATCAATTGTTCCCATCGTTGAGCATCTAAATAGTCTTCGTTCATATCAATAATCGATACAGATAAACTTTTAATTTGATTAAATAAACATCTACTAATCAGTTCGAATTCATCGAACGTCATTAGAATCTGAGAAAAATGAACTTTTTTTAAACGCCTGAATTTTCGCGTATTGGTCAAATGTGGCAGTATGGTTTGATAATTCGTTAGACAGTCGATGGATAATGTTCGAAGCGAAGGAAAATATGGTGATAAACGAATGAGATCATACAATTTGACAACACTTTCAATAACTAGATGTTCAATTGAACTTCGATGGAATTTCGTTGTTGAAAATAAGTCGACATTAATAAATAGTTTGGATGATGATAATTTACAATATTTCAGTTTTGGCAAAGAAAAAACATCTTTACAAATATTTCCTAAGGATTCTTTTGAAATAATTGTTAAACTTAGGAGATTTTTCAACGAAGCTAAATGATGCAAAACATATCGGAACTTTGCTGGTTTGACATCATTCAAAACAAGCGTTTCTAATTGAAGAAATTGAGCAGCTATCTTAGGCGGAGAGAAAATTGAATCGATAAACACGGGATTTGAAATTTGTAATGTTTGAATTTGATGTCTATTCGGTATGAGTAACTGTTGATTTAATTTTTCGAAATTAGATTTAGATATTATTGACAAATTGATTTTCAAAGGAAATACACAAATATGAACAAGATTCTGAAAACGTTGGTTCAAATCATTGAATCCAATGTAGATATCGTTTGAATCTAGGTAACCGAATATTTCATAGAAAAGTTCATTGGGAAATTCTTCTAAACAGTTGCAATTGTTTGACTGTTCACTAAAAGAAAACAAAAAGTACATTGCAAATAAAAAGATAATAAAATTTCAAATAACTTATACATTTTGACTTTTTTATTCATTGGAATGTCGTCCAAAAAACTTGTTTGTCGTTTATAATTTGTCAAAGACATGACACTATCTTGCAGATAAACAAATTTTCAAATGAAGAACGAAGAGAAAGCAAACGAGCAAATCGTTTATTTTGACTGGGTTTTTTCGTTAAATTTTGCCCATGACACACAATCATGAGTCACTTTTCATTTCATTCGATACCATTTTCTTGCGTTCTGTGGATTAAAAGTAAGAGAACGAATGTATGGTATATTGAACAAATGAGCGATGACAAAATACGCTGCTTTTTTATTCTTCACTAGTTTTATCTTATCTTTCTTTTTTCGTTTGTAATCTTGTAAAAACGAAGTTTAAAAATTATTCAGTAAAATATACGAATGACAGCGCAGAATAGTGAATCATATAGACTACATTCTCGACGAATTATTCCGAATACATATCTCGTTTGGCTCGATGATTATCACGGCTCAATTGCACAACTACAACAAGTCGTCGACACTGTTGAAACTTTTGTCAATATCGATGAGTGCCTTGATTTTATTACCGATCAACCAGACGACATTGGTTTTATGATAACTTCGAAAAGATATGCTCAACAACTTTTACCAATCATCAATGACGTTCCACAAATTAAATCAGTATATATTCTATCTTCAAGTATGACAGGGACACAACAATACTTCAAAATCAACGATGGTTTCGCAGATATCAAATCGATTTGTGAAGCTCTTAAACAAGCTTTAAAAGATGATGATCAAAACGCTGTCTCAATCAGTTTTCCTAAACCAATACGTGGAACTTCAGATACCAAAAAGGATACGCTTCATTGCTCGTTTATGTATACACAAATACTCAAGGAAATTCTGCTTACAATCGATTTTAATTCTAAACATTTCAATGACTTTTTAACATTCTGTCGTTGTGAATTTGCTGGAAATGACAGACATTTAAGAAATATCGATAAAATACAAAATGAATATTACAATCGAACACCAATTTGGTGGTATACATACGAAAGTTTCTTGTATTCGATGATTAACACAGCTCTTCGCCACATGGACATCGGCATCATTGTCAAAATGGGATTTTTTGTTCGCGATTTACATCAACATATTGCTGTTCTACATGCTGAACAATTCAATGAACTTACTACTTCTGATACGTTTACAGTTTATCGTGGTCAATATTTATCTGAAGAAGATTTCATTCAAATGAAAGTCAACACAAATGGATTATTAGCATTTAACAACTTTCTATCAGCAAGTAAAAAACGGAACGTTTCCTTGAGATTTATTCGTCCAAAAGCAGATAAAACTGATTCGATACCTGTGCTTTTCGTCATGCGTATTGATCCTTCCATTAAACGAACCTCATTTGCTAATGTTACAAATATTAGTGCAAATAAACACGAAGAAGAAATTCTTTTTTCGATGCATTCTGTCTTTCGAATCGGACTAACAAAGAAGCTCGATGATAACGATAGAATTTGGGAAGTGGAACTAATGCTCACAAGTGAAAATGATCTTGAATTGCATGCTTTAGCTGAAAATATGCGAGAAAAAACACGAGCACCAACAGGATGGCATCGTCTAGGCCAATTAATGATCGTGCTAAAAAAGCATGACGAGGCGAAACAATTATATGAATTACTTATGCGCGAAGCTAATGAGCAGACTGAAAAAGCATATATATGGCACTCTCTTGGATACATTTTCTATGGTCAAGGCAACTATGAAGAAGCTGTTAAATATTACCAAAAGTCAATTGAAATCAGGAGAGAATATTTTTCTGCAGATCATCTTGATTTAACTACATCTTATAATGGCCTTGGAAAAGCGCTTGAGTACATGGGCAAGTACTCCGAAGCACTTGATTATTATAAAAAAATCACTTGAAATCAGAACAAAATGTCTTTCTACAGCTGATACAGGTCTAGCTGTATGCTATCATAACATGGGAGGCATCCACGAGATCATGGGTGAATACTTGAAGGCACTTGAATATTATGAAAAATCACTTGAAATTGCGAGAAGAAGTCTTCCCACAGAGTGTCTTTCATTGGCTGTGTCTTACAACGACGTTGGTCTCGTGTATCACAATGTGAAGGAATATTCAAAAGCACTTGAATATTATGAAAGATCACTTGAGATTATGAAGAAATGTCTCCCGGTTCACCATCCAGATCTGGCTGGTTTGTATCATAATATTGGGGCTGTTTATAAAAGTATGGGCGAGTACTCAAAAGCATTTGAATATTATCAAAAATCTCTTGAAACTAGAGAACATATCCTTCCTGCAAATCATCCGGATCTGGCTACATCTTACAACAATATTGCAGGATTGTATCTTAGCATGAATGAATACTCAAAAGCACTTGAATATTATCAAAAGTCACTTGAAATTAGGAGAAAAAGTCTGCCTGCAAATCATCCAGCTCTGGCTACATCTTACAACAATATTGGATTTGTTTATAAAAGTATGGAAATGTATTCGAAAGCACTGGACTATTTTGAAAGAGCTTTGGATACTCTACGACATTCACTTCCTTCAGATCATCCCGATATTAAAGAAACTAAAGAACATATCGAAAGGGTGAAAAATAAGCTATTATTGTATTAAATAGAAGAACAAAATGGAATGTATTGGATTAATAAAAGCCTGAAGAAGCATGAGAGATTCAAAACAAACAAATGATCGTCTTTATTCACGATTTTCTTTATTATTTTGATTAAAATAATTTTTTAAATAAATCTTTGATTTGAATCCGCCAGCTACTTAACTTTTCTGATGCTCGTCGAAGACGTGTACGAAATCCATCTGAGAATCGATCCCAAAAATCGCGATTCTTCATAGTTAAAGCAACAAATTTCGTAAAGTCTTCATCATTTAAATTTCCAGCAAGAAAATTCATCAATTCATGAATATTACAAATCGCCATGGTTCCCATTCGATTAGTAAAAGAACACGAATTGACACCGATTAGAATTCCATTTTTTTTAGGAGCTGAGTCGTTAGAATTCTCTGTAGTAATTTTATACTCATAATGCAAATCATTAATTTCATATGGGTCCACTTCAAAAACGTTATTCATAATACTGAAAGCGCCTTGTTTTTGTTGTTGAAGTTGTTCATCACTAGCTGCATAGATATTTGTAATAACATAACAAATAGGTAGATCCATTGATTGAAATCGTTTTAGAATACCTGCAACAATGTCACTGTCTACACGACCTCCAGCAGCAGCACAATAAATAATAAAAATCGGCTGAACCTTCAATTCTTTCATGTCATTGAACATATTATCAACATTGTCTATATCCAACCAATTGTCTATACCTTTCGTATCCCAAAAACGAAACGTTAAATCGCCTATAGTCGTTGATAATCCACATAAACCGGGTGTAACATGATCAATTTGAGGCGAAACAGGAATATCAAGATGTGTAATAGCCTTGATAAGTTGTGATTTGCCGATACCTGCTCGTCCAAAAACACAGATATCAATTGGAAGTAAACGTTGTTTAATTATCGAAGGGTGTAAATTGCGTTCTTTTGCTTCTTTATCAACGGCTGAACTCATTTTTTCTCCTATAAATTCGAATGATGATGTTATACTTTCAGTCGATGCTGCATCCACTTCTGTACTCGAATGAGGTATTAAAATTGGGCTAGTTGTCGTTCCGTCCATAGTATGAAATATCCTCTATCAACGTATATTTGTCGTGCTTTATATATTATTATAACAAACATTTCTTATCATTACTTTTCTTGATAGAAAAGCATGTTCTCTTGTTTATTAAATGATAATGACAAAATATACAAAAACAAAATGTCAATTCAATTCCGGGACAGTTATGAATAGCCAAACGACCATAAAAAATTGTTGTAATTTCGTCGCTTCATCAAATGTTAAAACATGTGGTACTTCTTGAATTGATTGTTTACTTGATTCAAAAGCTCCGCCAAGATAACTTTTCGATGTTTGACTGATTAATAAATCGGGTGCTAATTCCCATCCAGCATCGATGTCAAGAACAAAAAACGAAGCAGTATTCTTAATACTATCACCATTTGTTCGTACAAGGCATAAATTTGTTTATGTTATTAATAACTTGGTCACAAACTAAACAAACAATATTGATTCTCATTGAACCTCAAGAATATCATATAATATGAATTTTAAAAAATTTTTATATTGTTTTGTTTTTTGTGTTGTTGTCTTTTGTGTCAGTTTTTATAAATATATAAATACATATACGTATACAGTGAAACCTCTCTATAGTGGACAGCATTGTATGATAACGTTTGTGTTTTGTTTAGATAAGAAAACAAAGTCTCAAGATAGTTCTTTATACTTTCTTACATATATGTCATAGGATAAAAGTAATTTTTCTCTCAATTATATCAATGTGAAACCTTTGAAATAGTTTTGCGTTAATGAAAAAAATTCAAATGTGCTGAATTCTTGTGTTTCTCTTTGCCATTTCGTTAAAGCTAGTCGCAATGACAAGTAGTAATTTCTATAGTGTAGTATGGACAACAATGGGTGTGCTCGCATTTGGTATTGCTTTTAGTGTTGTTCTCACATTATATGTCAAAGAAAAATCAGCTCATGTAAAAACTTCGACTACAACAACAAGTAGATTTGTCAAACATAAATTCATATCATATTTTTATTATTAGACTATAAACAAGGGTACTACTGTGCAGACGTATCATCCTATACATTATGGTCAATAGTTAATAACGAAGTATTGACAATGAGTGTTAACACAAGTCGCTGTAATTTTACTTCTACTCCGTTGTATATCATTAGTTTAGCGGGAAGTACCAGTCATTGGGGTGCAGGTGGATATACAGCTGTTTCTTCTCCAACACCTAATTCATTTCAAGTTTATGCTCGTCCCATTGACAGTCGGACAATTCTATCCCTTTTCAACTTTTCTCAAGTATATAAATGGAGTGTAAACTGGTTCGGTATAACCAGAAGAACATCATTGGTTATATGAAAAACAGTTGATGTTTTAATAGTTATTCTCTTTTTTTTCTCTCTCTCTCATTCTTTTCTTTGTTCGAATATATAATCGTCCGATTAGACTGAACTGCGTCAGCACGAGATTCAACAGAAATCGGTCAGGTAGCCATGGTATCAGCTAATGTGGCACTTCCAACTTGAGCTGCACCAGTCGATGGTGATGCCATAAGATTACCCCAGTTTGCTGGCTCTGCAACATACAATACCTATGCAGCTTTTCGAAGAGCTGCAGTTGTGCCCAGCGATTTACTACTAATTTTTATCACTAATAAAGCATAGTATGCACTGCTTGTCATCAATGCATGACAAAACAGCATGAAAACAAAGATTTGTTTCATATTTATTTCGTTGAAGAATACTGATCTTCTGTTCCAACTGCATGCATATATATACGTACACCTAAACTCGGATGTTGCGCCATTTTTGTGCGCAACGGGAAAACAATTAATTACGTCGTTATGTAACCTACTAGATTTTCGAACGACATAAATCAATAACAATAAACTATACGAAGTAAAACAACGGATATATGACTCATTTTCGTTTTTTCTAGAAGAATCAATGGACGTTGGAAAATGAATTCTTTTTATTTAGCTTAAAAAATGCTATTTGTAAGCTGACAGCGAAAAACCATTCGTCATTTCTTCTTTGGTGTAGTAGTGCCAAAGCTAAAGTTAAACAGAGAAGCCGTTGAAGTAGTAGTTACAGGTACAAAATTAAGATTAGGAGTACCTAGCGTGAACATTGGCGTTGAAGCTGTTGATGAACTACTAGCTGTGGTTTTGGAATCAACAGTAGGAGTATGATCAATATCAGTCAATGACTTCTTTGAAACTGTCGATGGAGTTGTGAAATCATCATCAACATAAAACTCATCGACAAATAGTGTAATATCTTCATGAAGTATAGTATAAACTTTTTCCAATATTTCTTTCGTTTTTTGATACTGTTTTCGTTTGTTTTGAGTGAAATCATCATCGCAAAGATATTTATCAATTAAATCGGAATGTTCGATAGGAATTCGTCTTAAACGTTGTTGTACAAGTGGATATACAGTAAATATGCATCCTGCACGTAAGGATAATGTTACATAATCCATGAAACGTTTTGTTAGAAATTTCCAATAAGAATAAATACTTAAAAGCATTTGTTTTACTGCTTGATTATCGGATGAATCATGTTTATATGTCAACACATCATCATCATCATCAGTCACAGAAGCAATACTTGGGGCGGTACCGAAGTGGGAAATTGTAGCTGGTGGTGGCCCTTTGTATTTTTCAAAAATATACATGTAGGCCGTATTGTTTGTGTAGGGTTCATGTCGATCTAATTCGACTAAATCTTTCAATTGATTATAAACTGAATCTTTTTTTTCTTTGATTAATGAAACGGAAACCTCTCGAAATAAACCAATTAATTTAGTTAATAGAAAATTATCTTTGATTGCATTGTCTTCGGATTTTCGTACTTGAATAATTGTCAGACGAAAGCAATCGTTGATTAGACTTTCTGTTTCCATCCAAAGTTGATCGAGTTTTGCACAAATACATTTCTTTAAAATAGTACTTGAAAGAAAATTCGGTAATTGTTCACCAGCAGATTCTTTCATTTCGGCTTCCATTTTTGAGCAATAATCGGTGGAAAACAATTCAGCTCGCTGTTGTCTCAACTTAACTCTGTACGATTCAAATTTTTTATGCATAATATTCACCATTGTACCATGCCGAGCATCATTCGAACCCATTAATGGTGGTTTTAATATCGTTTCAACATACAAATCAACAATTTCATTGTAAACTGCTACACGTTCTGCACTTGTCCTGAATTGTGGTGGTAATTTTGCTAATTGTTCAGTGACCTCTTTCAAACGTATTCGAATATCATTTCGTAGTTTAGGAAATGTTTCTTTGACACGTTCTGAATAAACATTGGCCAAACGATTAATAAGTGCATTAATACCAACACAATTCCATCCTGCAGCGGCCGAAGCTGGGTGTTCTTCAAAGAATTGTCGTTCTTTTTCGTGAGCTTCTTGAATTGAAATATTTTCTTTCGAACCACGATTACGAACGGCAACGAAACCTAATTTTAAATGAAGTACATCACGTCGATCCATCAATAATTGTTGAACGAGCATATCTTTATCAGGAGCTAAATCAGATTTTGTTATGACACCAATTGTTCGTTTTCCTGCTGGATCAACTTCACGAGCTAATTTAAACGATTGGACAGTAGCTATATCAACATTAGCAGGAAATACACAGAGAATAACACTGCCTTCTTGTTCGATAAATTGACGAATTAAATTTACTGTTTGATCATAAATATCTTCGGGTTGATCAGCTATTGGATTGTGTGCTATACCAGGTAAATCAACAACTGTCAGATCTCGTACACTTGGAT
>Ga0209922_101331_pt1 | contig 24220 bp, 33 predicted proteins | sample ThiBiot_500_biof_FD_183946 | JGI IMG/M metagenome (GOLD analysis project Ga0209922, IMG submission 183946) | Wastewater bioreactor microbial communities from Cape Town, South Africa - Thiocy_expt_500_biof (SPAdes) | ecosystem: Engineered > Bioreactor > Thiocyanate-remediating > Anaerobic-Aerobic ... | reverse complement strand
TAGAAATCGAATGTTAAAAGATCAGATCACGCTCAATTAATCCACATTGATCAATTTAATTCCAAAGAGAGAGAAAAAAAGCCGATCATCATCATCATTTCGTTTTACAATCACTTTTATGTTTTTTTTCTCTTCCGGATTATGTAGGACTCGATCGTATTCATATGACATCGCCGAGTTTATCATCACGAGTTCTCATCGGTCATCCGACGTTTAGTCGTTCAATTGAGTCTCACGGTAGTGCACATTCAGCAGATACAAATTCGTATACGTGGCGTCGAGCTGGAACAGTCTGCAGTGAAGATGTTGGCACACAAACCGAGCGTATCGGTGCAGCTGGTGGCAGCGTATCGAGTACGGGTCGAACGTTACTTGGCGAACTTCGACGACGACGAGACGATACAATTGTCAACATCAGTCTTGAATCAATGAAATACAATGGAGGTATGCAAATCACTTGATCTGAATAATTCATTGTAATTCTTTGTCTTGTTGTCTGGATTTTAAAAGCTAAACGAATTAATCGAGTAATTGTAACTGACATGTATTCAATTGAGTTTTGCTTGTCTTTTAATAGTCAAGTAGATATATCGTTTGATGTATTGAGCTTTTTTGTTTAAGGGGCGAGAAAGGAAAAAAGGACGGAGCAAAGAAAAAGCTGCCAATCAATTATCCATTTTTCTTGTTATTTTTTTGCTTCTTATATATATATATATATATATATTTCTTTGAATACAGAATATTTTTTTCCTCTTCATCGTCACCATCATCTTCTTCTTCTTCTTTCTCTTAGCTATACCATTTCGTCAATTACAACGGCCCGATCGTTTACCACGTCAAAGTTCTCGTCAAAGTGAATGTGACGGTTCATTATTAGGTGATTTGATGTCAAATTCAACTGGCCCAATCACATCTACTTTATTAAATTCCAATGGTGAGAAGAAAGCACCAATGCTAGCAACATTAAATACACATCAACTCAATGATTCAATATCAGTCGTTGTACCACATACAACAATTCCCGAAGAAAATCAAGTTAATCTCGAGTCGAAAATCAATCAGGACAACTCAACATGCGAACGAACAACAAGAAAAGAATGCTATCGATTAGGTCGGCGTAAACTCTTGTTTGAACAACGTCGTAAAGCATCGGATTATGCTCTGTTTTTTGCCATGATCGGTCTTGTATTTATGGTGCTTGAACAAGAATTCACTATGGCAAAAATTTACGACAAGGTAGAAAAGCAAATTGTTAAATAAATAATTGCTAATCATTACTCGGCGTGTGTGTGGGAATGTGCGCATGTGTATTTGCTCTTTTGCTCAAAGATAGAAGAAGAAGAAGAAGAAAAAAGAAAACTCTTTTAAGTGGCTCGTTAGTGAATAGATAGATAAGTGATCGTCGATTAGAGTACTTCGATTATTGAAAGAACCAAAAACGAACTTATATATCGTCAATGCTGATATTTGTTTAATTACTCAAACAAATGAATATTGTGTTATTTTGATTTAGAATGATTGGTGCTCGATACTTCTCAAATCATTCATAACTCTGACGACATTTATTTTAGTTTCATTAATTATATATTATCATGCGTTGGAAATCAAAGTAAACAAACAAAATCGAATTCAATCTGTGATGATACGAGTGTTTTGTTCTTTAGCTATTTATGATCGATAATTGTTTGGAGGATTGGAGAATAGCTCTCACCTGGCAACGTGTTCTTCTCATAAGCATAGAAGTTCTAAGTATTGAGAAAAGAATTCTAAGGATATAATATTTGTTTATTTTTCTTTCTTTTCGATTAGTTTGTGCTATTCATCCAATACCGGGTAAATATCAATTCGAATGGACGATTCATATGTCGAACAAAGTTGATCATCATGTATCAACTCGATCAGCTTATGTCTATGTCGATATGCTCCTTTCATTGCCAATGTTCTTTCGATTGTATCTCATCTGTCGTGTTATGCTCTTACATAGTAAATTGTTTACAGGTAAACAATTCAATCGATAGACACATATTTCCAAAAAGAAACTCGTTCGAAATTTGATAGATGCATCATCAAGAAGTATTGGAGCATTTAATCGAATTAAATTTAATACAACATTTGTCTTGAAAACTCTCATGACAATATGTCCAGGAACAACAGTTCTTCTTGTTTTTATTCTTTCGCTGTTTATAATTGCTAGTTGGACATTACGTGCATGTGAAAGGTTAATTGAACTAATCATATTTCTTTTTTTTTTGTTTTGAGTATTTTCTTCAAACATTTATTTTCTAGTAATCATGATCCGAAACATCATGGGAATCTGTTAAATTCCATGTGGTTAGTTGCAATAACATTTCTCGCCATTGGGTACGGTGATTTAGTTCCGAATACTTATTGTGGACGAGCTATTTGCGTTGCATCAGGTCTAATGGTATGAATCAATTTTGATTTCTATCTTGTAAAATATAAATCTCAAGAGTAATCTCGAAAATCTTTTAACATGCAAATCCATTGTGTCGAATATTTTTCTCACGAGAGAACAATGCCTCGTTTCTTGTTTTTTCTTTTTCTTTTTTGTACTGATTAAATCATTTCTCTTAGGGCGTGTCCTGTACCGCGACCATGGTAGCTGTTCTAGCTCGAAAATTGGAATTAACTCGAGCGGAAAAACATGTACATAATTTTATGATGGACACTCAATTAACTAAACGAGTAAAACAAATGAAATTCTTGATTTTAAAAAAATTGTTTTTTTCGTTTTATTAGTTGAAAAATACGGCTGCTAATGTTCTACGTGAGACCTGGCTAATTTACAAGTACACAAAATTAGTTAAACATGTCAATACATCACGAGTTCGTGCTCATCAACGAAAGTTTCTACATGCTATTCATAGGTAAATCGATGAGGATCATAACTTGGTTTGTTCTATTGATAATTTTAGTTTGAGAAAAGTGAAACTAGATCAAAGAAAATTAACTGATAATATCAATGCAGTTTCGAATATTTCTCGGGTAGGAGAGAATATATTCGTTGTTTTGATTTCTATTGAATATTATACTCTCAGATTCAATCGTCTGTCTACGATATTGTTGCGCAAATGCTTTCGAATCAAGATGTTCTTGAAAATAAATTTCGTGAATTGGACGTACGCGTTATGACATTACAAGTAAATCGATCTGTGACAAGAAAAACCAATTGAAATAAATTTATTTTGTAGACTCAACTTGAAAATCTACCAAACGTCATTGTAACTGCGATAGGCGAACAAAATAATTGTCTTTGGCGACGTTTAGAATCACATGTTCAAACGCAATTGAATACTTTTCGACAACCATTACCAACAATATCAGTCACTTGTCCACAGCGACAAAATACAGTGTGATTTCGTTATTATTTCTATTTTTATACGTATATCCTGGTGCTTTGATTCAAATTCTAAGAAAAACAAAAAAATTCAAATCAAAAACACTTTTTATTCGCAATGGATTTTCAATAATAATAACAGCAAGATTTCCTTTGTTTGTTTTTCCTATACTCAATGTTGTCTGTTCGAGTTTTCTTCTTTCATTTTGCGCATTGATGTTGTTGTTCTATTTTTGTATGTTAATTTACAAAATACACATACGCACTATCTCTCTTGAAACCAAAAAACGTTGTTTATTTATTTTTGTTTATCTTTTGAGCAAAATCAAACAGCATATAACATAAGGCTATAACAAGAAACAAACAAAGAAAAACAAATGAGGATCATATACATTGAACTGTATAGTTAACTATCCTCGAAATCAAATCACATAGTAGCTTATCTATGCAAAAACTAAATGAAAAAAAAAACAACAAAACACAACCGGTGAAGTCTATATTGTTAAGCATGAATTGAGCCATCGGAAGTCGAAATTGAAATGTCCGATGTTGATTGTTCGGCAGGAGCCGTTGTTGATTGTTGTTGATTGATCAATTTCTGAATTTCAACATTAACCCAACGAGACTACAATAGAAAAAATAAAATTGACTCATTTTCATCAATAAAAAAAAAAGGAAAATCCTCCTACTCGACCATGACGTTTCGTTAATTGAATAAATGGCGTATTATCATAATGATAACCTGTCACAGTTGCATGAAAACATCCGCCAATAATCAATGATTTGACTAATTCATTGGATTCAGATGTGAATTCTTCCTGATCTAGGAAACAAAATTGAAGTTGGAGGTGAAGGTGAGAGGGCGTGCATACTATCAACAGGCACGACATTATCGAGAAAAGCTTCAACAGCTTGAAATGGAATGATCATAAAATCTTGTCGGAGTACGCGTAAACTACTTGCAGGTACATAGAGATAACCACCGTAATCGAGAAATTTTATCATCGCCATATCATCGTTACTATTGTAGACAGTAATCAACGCTCGAAACCAACCAGCTTGAGTTGGCGCCGCGCAGATCACACCAGCTAGAGAGAGAACGAGATGAGTATGAGTTGTTGTTTTTTATTGCCTACTTTGAATAGGTCGAGGTAGAAGTGGTGTCATTTCGGTATGATGATAGAAAACTGACATGGAATTATCGAGACGAGCTAGTTCAGGATATGATGGATGTAAGATCTGTTGAACGAATATATGATTGCATGAAACAACACTTGTAACGAGAATATCAGTCGGAATGCCATCGGGTAAATAAAGCTAAATGAATTGTTTTGAGAATGAGAATAGAAAAGGAGAACAAAATTCATTTGTGTACTTGAGCAACGGATGAAGGTATCGGAACGCATTCAGGTGGTCGTTGTCGTAAGATAATTTTCTTATTTATTGGCTTAAATGCGACTTGAGGATATCGATCCGATGGAAAACGTTTAGCAATTAATTCGATCGCTTTTTCGACATTCGTACGTCGACCTAAAAGCATGTTCACGGTTTACTCCCTCCAACTTGAAATCATCACAGTACCATGTAGAGCAACAACTTGTTTCTCATACGAAACAGCATCATCTCGAACGACTAAATCAACTTGTGTCATTTGTCGTATGTAATCAACGTGAACACCTTGTCGACCAATGAGTCGACCACAAAGATCAACGGGAAAATGAAATTCATAGATGATAATTTCTTGTTCTTTATTATCCTTTAATTTAAAAAGAATCAATTAGAATAAAGAAAAACGCGTAACATTTGATATTCGATTTGTTTACATTGTCATCGACAGGTGTCAATATCGATGTTTTCTCTTGTTGAACAGGTTCTTTCTCCATGGTATCAGTTGAAATCGATTTTTTATTTTTCATTGAATAAAAAAAAACGCTTTTTTCTTCTCTGCGAAAAAGCTGAAATAGAGAGAGAGCGAGCGAGAACAGGGACGCGTGCAGGGCAATCAGTTCATTTTATTTGTGCATTCGATTAGCCAATAGAAAATTTTCTTCGAAATTCAAAACTGCATTTCTATGCTATTTAATCCCCGACAACATGATTTGTTGACTAAATATTTCGTTTCATTTTGTTTCTCTTTTTTTCTTCTTCTTCTTCTTCGTTTTTTTTCAATCAAAATAAAAAATGACGACGTCCAATTTGCAGAAGCTCGTCGGAGCAAGTACGGCAAATAATTGGAATTCATAGGAATACAAAATGATTTCATTTAGAATTAATCAATGACATGCTACGATGTGAATCCGTTCGACCAAAAGAACGAAATGATTGGAAAGTTCTTGTTATGGATCGTTTGGGAACGAGAATTATATCAGCATCATGTAAAATGCATGATATTATGTCCGAAGGAATAACGAGTAGAAATCGAATTGAATGTTTGCTTGTTTTTCAAGAGTAATTTCGATTCTAGTTGTCGAAGATCTTATGAAAAAACGTGAACCATTAGGAATGCTTGAAGCTGTTTATTTTATTCAACCGAATAAAGCCGTATGAAGAAGCTACGGAATTATTTTGAACGATATTAATTTCTGTTGTTTTTTTCCCGTAGTCTATCAATGAACTTATCAATGATTTTGATAATGCTAATTCATTAACACCGAGATACAAAGCAGCGCATGTGTTTTTTACTGAAGGTAAATTTGTAAATTTTGAATTCGATTTACTTGATTAATTGAAATATTCTCTAATATTTAGCTTGTAACACGGATTTATTCAATAGATTAACTCAATCAAAATGTACGAAATATATAAAAACATTACGAGAAATAAATATCGCGTTTGTGCCTTATGAACGTCAAGTAAATTCATTTGACTTCTTGTTTTAACAAGTTCAAATTCATAATTTCATTCAGGTTTTTACACTTGATTCGCCTGATACACTCTGTCTCGCTTATCATCCATCTCAATCACATATGCGTGCCACACATTTAGAATTTATTGCTGAACAAATCGCAACTCTCTGTGCGACACTCGGTGAATATCCGACGATTCGTTATCGTAGTGAAAATGAGAAAATGCCCGAATTTGCACAGTTTGTACAGCAGAAATTGAATCAATACAAAGCCGATGATTCATCAATGGGAGAAGTAAAACAACAATGTCAACAGAATGACTAATTCGATTTGTCATTGAAATATTTAGGGTGCAGATAAAGCTAAATCAGTATTACTTCTACTTGATCGAGGTTTCGATCCTGTTTCGCCATTACTTCATGAACTAACGTTCCAAGCAATGGCTTATGATCTATTGAAAATAAAAAATGATGTTTTCCAAAATCCTGTTCAAACGAACGAGGCAACAAATTCGACGGGATCACAGCCGTTTCTACTTGATGAAACCGATGATCTTTGGGTAGAACTTCGACATCAACATATAGCAGTTGTGACAGGGTAGAATATAAATTCTTGGCGTTTTTTTTCTTGCTCTTAAATTCATTGAATTTTTCAAAGAACAATCACAAAAAAAATCAAAGATTTTGCGGTTGAAAAACGTGTTAAAGATGCCGATCGAAACGAACGTACAACCTTAAGAGATCTTTCGTATGATATTTAATTTTGAAAATAATTTTTATTCCTTGTTTTTTTTTGGTTTTTGTAGTCTAATGATTAAAAAGATGCCTCAATATCAAAAAGAACTCAAAGCTTATCTAACTCATTTTAACATGGCTGAACAATGCATGAATGTTTATAAGAACGATTCGGGAGATAAATTATGTTCGGTGGAACAAGTTCGAGATTTTTATTCGAAATATTTCTCAATTGACAAATTTTGAATTTCAGAATTTAGCAACGGGTCAAGATGCTGAGGGAGAAAAAGTCAAAGATCCAATGAAAAATGTCGTACCACTCTTACTCGATACAATCATTGCTGTCGAAGATAAACTACGAATCATTTTATTATATATTTTATATAAAAATGGTAATCAATACTCATGGAGAAAGAATTGAATGATTTTGAATTTAGGTTGTACGTCTCTTCCGCCGGATCTATACGGTAGATAAGGATAAAGGGAAAGGGAAAAGGGGAAGGGAGGGGAAAATGAAAACTAAATGCTAAATAAATTTATTCGATTGAAGTTTATGAGAATATTCAAAGTTTTTTTTTGTTTAGGTATTACTGATGAAAATCTCGATAAATTGTTAAATCATGCAGCGATACCAATTGACAAGAGAAATATCATAGCCAATCTTCAACATTTGAATTTACAAATAATTCAAGATCAAAATCGAGTTTGTTGAATTCAATTGAACAACAAAAACCAATTCGATTTTCTAGACTGGAAGAAAGAAAAACATTCCACAGCCAAGAAAAGAACGAAATGCAACAACTTATACCAATTCAAGATGGACACCCTATGTCAAAGATATCATGGAGGTAACTAAACGACTTTATATCGAGTTTGTTTTTATTTTGCATTCATTTCTATTTGACAGGATATCATCGATGATAAATTAGATCTAAGACAATATCCAACTAGTGGCGGTCAACGAACATTCGAAGGCAATGTTGCAGCTACAAGGTAGATCTAATTCTCGATCAAAGAAAAACATCTAATTTCATATTCAGTTCACGTGAGAAATTCGGTGGTTGGACTCAACCTCGTCGTGGCGGTGCTCCTGTTCGTTCGGGTCCACGTTTAATTGTTTTCATTCTTGGTGGTGCTAGTTATAGTGAACTTCGTACAGCATATGAAGTTACACAAAGCAATAGCAAACGATGGGAAGTCTTCATCGGCAGTGATCATGTCATCACGCCTGCACAATTTCTCGATGATTTAGAAATGCAACCTTCATCCGAAAAATAAATAATCAATGCAACTCGGCAGATTCTTCTTCTCCTTCTTCTTCTGATTTTCCAAGTAGAAACAAAACGACTTCATTTTATTCTCTATCTCTATCTCTTTCTTTTTTTTTGTTTGTGCAACTAACTCGACTAAGGCATAAACTATCATTTCTCGTGTTTTTTTTATATGAATAATTAATCAAATATATACACATACTAACGTGCAATTTTTTTTTCTCAAAATACTTCAAAGGTGAACAGTATGTTTTGATTGAATCTATTTCTTTCTTTTCTGCACGTCTTTATATAGATATTTATGTTTTGTTTCATCTCTCTTATATATTCTAGAGATAAAAATTGATTCGAAATAAAAACAAAACAAAACACTGTTCACATTGAATTCAATTCGAATTTAACACTTAATAGATGAGTTAAATAGAAATAAATGTGTATTAGCTGATGGGATAGAATGGATACGAATGAATAATTTGATTTTTTTGAATTGAGAATTAGTATGAGATTTACTGTTGAAAGAATCAATCCGAAACAGGCGAGATAATTGAAATAATTATTATGAAATTCTATTCGAGAATATCGACTAAGAAGAAATAAACTATAGAATATCAGTGATAAACTTAAAAGAAATAGAATCTCAAATGAATTCAATGAATAATATGGATATTCATTGATACTAAGAAAAAAGATAAAACATGAATAGAGAATAAAATAAGGAATTGACACGTAATAACCTTCGTCAATGGTGTAATCTTTGTACGTATAATTCGCAGTAAGACTAAGAGTGAAAATGAGAATAAACGAACTGAAGATTTGAATGATTGGTTGAATGAATAGAATATTAAGTAAGATAATAACAAATGAAATCAATGTTGTTATGAGAGTTAAGAAATTTTTTTCGATATTAAGAAATATTTTTTGAAAAAGAAGAATTTCATTTTGTAGATAAATAAATGCAAATATCGGTATGAAATGTAGACAAGCAAGACCAAAGACTGTATATCTATCGATCATTCGGTTCGAAATATAATTTAGAAAAAAAAAACAAACTCAAAGCGCTATTTATTTGTTTCCGTTATTTTAACAACAAGAAAAAAAATAAAAATTCATTCCCAAAACAAAACAAGAAAAAAGAAAAGAATTAGAACGATGAGGAGAAAAGAGAGAAGAACACACTAGCATAAAAATGTTTTCTATAGTTTTGTTTTCTATTAAGCTTGATATTCATCTGGCTGTGGAAGTGTTATATGCCGTAGATTGTCATTTATGGATGAGATAATCGATTTTGTATTCGAAATACTACGTTTAGCAGTATGATAATCGTTTTTCCTAAATGAATCATTGTCTGTTTCAGGTTCGACCCAGGCAGTACGTGCTTGAACATGATAATCATTGGAATGTCTTGATATTGTATCGACATAGAGAGCATCGTCGTGAAATTGATGTGATCGTCGATGAACTTGACCACCATCGTGGCGCATGGCTGCTTCTCGATCGGTTTCTAAACGTGTTTTACCATGACGTTTTGGATTCGCATAGGCGTTCGTTGCAGTTCCTGCTCGATCGGGAAGATCGATACTTTCAGAGAAAAGTGCAGGATTGGAACGAGATGAATAAGAATTTGATCGTTGTTCGTCGTTGGGATATTTTGATTTGAGTTCGACAGGTGGTAAACGTGAGATGTTATGTGCATGGTCGCCTGCTTCGTAGGGATTGTAATGAAGTTGAACGAGATTCGAATCAGGTCGTTCGATAACCTGAGGAATGACGGGTATATGAGGAACTTGAGGATTTAATGGTAGAGTTTTAGTTTCGTTTAACACTGAATTCATACGACGACGTTGTCGACGACGTTTTTCTCGTTCAGTTTCGGAATCAGGATTGTAGATTTGTTCGGCATCGGCTCTGTCTAAAACATCGTCTAATAATCGATGTAATTTCGTTCGTCCAACTTCGACTTGAGGTGTTTTCGATGTTGGACGAGGCGATGGATCATCTGACATGTCAGTAATTGGCTGAAGATTAATATGCATTGGATCTGGTTCATATGCAGGATTTTCATATCGATCTGTATCTAAATATCAATGATTTTAGTTTTTCAGATGAGTTCATTGTTAATCTTCGGTGCTGCTTGTTTAGATTACATAGCGTTAGTTGATCATTTCCCTCAACCTGATGAAAAACTACGAACGAATTCATTGACTATCGTAGGCGGTGGTAATGCTGGTAATACAGCTACTTGTCTAAGTCGTTTGGGTGTTAAACTTAAATTGATCGCAAAAATTGGCGATGATTCGAATGGTAAAAAGATTCTCGAAGATTTTCATAATGAAGAAAATATTGATACGTCACTTATTGTTATTCAATCATCAACGATTAGTCAAATGACATATGTCATCGTTGATAAGCAAAGTCAAACACGTACATGTCTATTCAGTGCAACGAATGAACAGATTTTAATATCGGATCTTCGAGAAAATATTCTCGATCGAATTGAATTCATTCATTTCGATAGTCGATCAACTGAAGCAGCTGTTCATCTGGCTAAATTAGCGAGACAACGATCGATTCGTTGTTCACTCGATCTCGAACGACAACGTCCCTATTTAGATGAACTCATTCCATTAATGAATTATATCATCGCTACAGAAAACTATTCGCTTCATGTTTGCAAAGATTTATCATTGCTCGACACGGCAAAACGTTTACTTCAAACATGTGAATTCGTCATATTTACTCGAGGCAAACACGGAAGTATTCTCATTGAAAAACTGTCCAATAATAATAATAATCATCAGTCATTCGTTCGAGATGATATGATTACACAAGAAATCATCGAGAATAATTATCTCGTATGGACATGTTTAGCTTGGCCAATTGATTCGAAAGATATTCTCGATACAACAGGTTGTGGTGATGCATTTATCGGTGGTATACTCTACGGGATTTATCAACGAAAAACTTGGTCCAAAGGTCAATTACTTCGATTTGCATCGTACATTGCAATGTGCAAATTAAAAGGACTCGGTGCACGTTCAACATTACCCTATCGACGAGATATGAATATGAACTTACTTGGAATTGATGATTTCTAGAGAAAGAACAGAATAGAAATAATCATGGATTTTTTTGTTTGAAAAAGAAATAAATAGTTATTACTTGAAATTTTTCTTGTAAACGAAGTTTATTTCGCCAACGTTCGACATCATTTTGACGACGGATTTCATCCATTGAGAGTTCAGTTGGAAGAGGTTTTTCAGTTTCAACTGGTGTTGTATGTCGAGATGGTAGACTAGCACTGACTAATGGATCATGTTGAGCTAGAGTTTGAATGTTTTTTTCCACGATAGGTGATGGTGTATCATTGGCAATTGTTTGATAGTTCTATTTGAAAGAACCGAAAAAATGACAAAACATAAAATAGAAAGGAATTTACTGTCGAACGAGCCGAAGCTGGTGGTGGAGCATTTGCAATACTCTTAGCTAAAGCTCGATTTGTTGGCCGTGGTCGACATTTATAATGAAGATAACAGAATGCGCAGATAAGCAATAAAAAGAAACCAACTGGTCCAAGAACAGCACCAATTATCCATAATTTACGATCAGTTGGTTGATCGTCGGTTGAATCCGTCGTTGTACTCCGAACGAGATCACCTTCATAATTATAAAAAATTGACGAAACTATATTTGAGGGTAACACATCCACAGCAGTTCTAATTTCATCAGGTGGTACAAACGAATTTGGATTGCATGCAGGAGTCACATAATAATTAACACGAAATCGACGTTGAGTATTGTCAGTACTAGCGAGCTAAATCATAGAAAAGAAAAAGATGTGTCTTTATTGTTTTGTTTTCTTCGGTTTACTTCTGTTATATTATTGATTAAAATGGCATTGTAACCTGAACATTGACGCTTTTTACGTCGTCCATTGCTAGATGTGCAGTTTGCATTAGTTGGAGCGGTTAAACAAAAAAATCCACGATTGATTAGATCGGTTAATCGTGTACGAACTCTTGCTTGAGTACCACTATCGCCTGCAGTGAAATTTTCACTTGAACTAACAAGAATTACTAAGCAAAAAGACGAAGTAAAATTCAATGATATACCGAAATAATAATAATAGTGACTCACTTGTATACATTATAGAAGAGGCTGATGGTGTTGCCGTTGTTGTTACTGTAGTCACACTGGTTGTAGTCGTCGTTGTTGCTGAAGTTGTGGTTGTTGTTGTGGCAGTGGTTGTAGTTGCTGAAGTTGATGTGGAGGATGTCGTGGTAGTTGCTGTTGTTGTGGTTGATGTTGACGATGAGGTGGTAGTGGCTGTTGTTGTAGTTGATGTGGATGATGACGTGGTAGTCATTGTTGTTGTAGTTGACGTTGATGATGAAGTAGTAGTCACTGTTGTTGTGGTTGATGTTGATGATGAAGTAGTAGTGGTAGTAGTAGTTGATGTGGACGACGAGGTAGTTGTCGTAGTAACTGTTGTTGTAGTCGATGTCGATGATGAGGTAGTCGTAGTTGTTGATGAAGTCGACGTTGTACTAGTAGTGGTTGTTGTCGACGATGAAGTAGTAGTGCTGGTAATTGTTGTTGTAGTTGAAGTAGTTGTACTAGTAACTGTTGTTGTAGTTGATGTCGATGATGAAGTAGTAGTGCTAGTGATTGTTGTTGTAGTTGATGTTGATGTTGAAGTAGTAGTGCTCGTATCTGTTGATGTAGTTGATGAAGTAGTGGTGCTAGTAACTGTTGTCGTAGTTGATGAAGTAGTGGTGCTAGTAACCGTTGTTGTTGTTGTTGTAGCTGATGAAGTGGTGGTACTTGTAGTTGAGTTTAAAGTGTCATTAGTGGCGTCTAAGAAAAATGAAAGTTTATAATAAATATAAGAAAGAAAAAAATTAAGATTTCAAATGAATTGTTTTTAAATTTCTACAGAACATAGAATACTTTTTTTTTTCGTATCTTTGTTACCTGCATCATAGGTAAAAATAGCGTTTGTTTGTATCTCTCTAGTTATATAACTACTCGTAGATAGATCATCAGTTACAAATGAATCACTATAGGATTCAGTGATTATTATTGAAGAAAAACTTGTAGGACTATGTGATGTCATTTGTATATTCATCTCAGTATCAACATCGATCGAATGGCTTGATTGAAATTCAGTATCAATCATATCTGAATTCGTAGAAGTTTCTGTTGTATCAGTTGACGCAGTTGTATCAATTATGTTAGTAATAGTGAATATATCTGTAGTAGATATATCATTTATGGTGCTCGATATTAGTTGATCAGTATTTGTTGTCATCAATGTCGATGACGATGTGTCCATTACCGCTAAAAATCAAATAGAAACGTTTTTCTTTGTGATAATCATTGTCAATATGCAATCATTCCGTTATAATTGTTAACTAAACCATGCAAATCTGGTTGAAAAAAAATCACATATGTATGAATCAATCAATCAATTCATTAGAGTAATAACTGAATTGAAAAACAAATAAAAAACAATATAGATTCTAAATGATGTGCCAACATTCACAAATTAAGCAAAACTAGGAGTACAACATGCAATTAAGATTAGCTTACCATTATCTCTTTTAACTAAAGAAATTAATTCAAAGAAAAAAAAATGTTAATATCAAACTACATAGATATCAGAGACTAATTACAATCATCTAGTTACTTAGAGAAACAAACGAAATTTTTCCTTACCTCGAACTTGTTTATCACTTAGATCTATATTCGATTGAGCAACTCTATAGACACTATTTCGATAATCACCACCGCATTTTTCTGTTGTCAAACACGTATAATGACATTCATCATCCGATACTTGTCCATATTTTCCAAATTGTTGTCCACAACGACATTCATTTCCATATTGTATTCCGGCATAGAGATAATTCTCTTGTTGACAAGCACGAATACATTCTTCCGGTGTTAATTGTTCATAATCACCAATAAATATGTTTAAATCACGACTACCAATTTGATCAATAAAACAACCCAAATATTGATTTAGTGCTACAAAATCAAAATCAAAAATCGATATATATATATATATATATTTGATTTCCTACTATGAACAGTTGTAAATTGTAGAAAAACAAATGCAAATAAAAACCGTAGTAACTTCATTGTAAATTTCGATCATAACAAATGTTAAAAAAATACATCAATCTGAAAACAAACAAATATGTTGTTATTTCATTGCATTTTAGCCGTTCCCTTTCTCTCTTTCATTTTCTATAAGCTGGATTAATCGACGTTTCACGCGGTTGATGTCACGTTCGTCTTCTTCTCCTCACTAATTATACGCAAAGTGAAAAAAAAACGCGAGAGAAAATTTATTTTTCTCATGCAAAAAAAAGACCTTGTCCGATGGCAGTGATTGTTTATGTAATAATATTGTACAAACGACGAAGAAGTTCATGTGAGAAATGAATAGACGCAAGAGATTACCTGACAATGAACATCGTTGTGAATTAAAATATGAAATATGATCAGTTGACGTACTTTTAGTGTTTTTTTTTGTTTTGAAAAAGAAAAACGAGGGATAGTATTACGTGTGATTGATTCAGCTAAGAGAATGAGTATGAGTGCATTTATATGTAACAGAAAATTAAATTCTTTCTTCTTTAGTCTTTTTTTTGCCTTCTCACAAGCGAAAATTTTAATTAGAAAAAAAAAGAGAAAATGTCTTTTTCGTTCTGTTCTTTTCGAGTAACCAAAGAAATGAGCATTTGCCAAAAAGAAACCTGTAGACAATCTGTCTAAACAAAGATACGAACTTCTAGCTAAATAAAATTTACATGATTACACATCTTCTGATAAATTGAGTAGGCGAAAGAATCGCACTAAGCATATTACTTAATACATACTTGACAAAAAAGTATCGCTATGGATCTTATGTTGTACAAGTAGAAAGAATAAAGGATTAAAATGTTTGAGATCTTTCTTATCTATCGATTGCGGTCTATGTTATAATTCATGTCTGTTAACAGATTCTCCATGTTGTGTTCATTCTGTTGCTTAGCATTCTCCTAGGTGTTTGCTTTATTCTTTTTTAATTCACCTTTTCATCATTTGTCAAATCTCATACGACATCTATCGAACACGTAGATATATTTCAAGAAGACTGCGAAAGATCACGCCATTCGACTCAAGATTCTCACGCCATAGATATCATTCAAGTGAACATATCTATAAATACACAGTTACACTCTCACCCTCAAGAATATCTTTCTTTGCCATGTCAGACACAAAACTTATTCAACGTTCGAATGCAGCTGTACAAAAAGAAGTCTCATCGTACAGTGCCTTGTTCAACGAACCCGATGGGATTCAAGAACGTAAAAATCAATATAAAAAATTAGTACAAAATTATTACAGTCTATCAACGGATTTTTTCGAGTACGGTTGGGGACAAAGTTTTCATTTTGCAAATCGATTTCGTGGCGAAACATTATCGGAATCGATTCAACGGCATGAATCGTATTTAGCTTTACGAGCACAGATGAAACCGGGCGATAAAGTTCTTGATATGGGCTGTGGAATCGGTGGACCATTGAGACGTATTGCTCATCTAACTGGTGCACATATAACCGGTGTGACAATCAGTGAATATCAAATTCATCGAGCGAAAAAAATTGGTAAAGAAAACAAAAAAAAACAGAATTTTATTTAAAAGAAAACTTTTTTCGTCTAGGTGTGCCAACGAATTGTCAGTTTATTCAAGCAGATTTTATGAAATTGCCATTTGCTGACAATACTTTCGATCATATCTATACGATTGAAGCTGTTTGTCATGCGCCGGATAAGGTTATTTATTGAAAAATCAATAACATACATCGATCAATAAACTTTTTTTTTTCAGTCAAAATGTTTTGCTGAAGCTTTACGTGTGTTGAAACCTGGTGGTACATTAATCGGTTACGATTGGTGCATGACTGATAAATACGATAGTCAAAATAGTGAACATGTGAAAATCAAACATTTAATCGAAGAAGGTGACGGTCTGCCCGATCTTCAGTCGACTGATAATTTGCTATCGGACTTGAAATCAGCTGGTTTCAATGTCGACGAAGGTCGAATCATTCCCGAAGGTGACATACCATGGTATCAACCATTCAAAGGTGGTGAATCTTGGCTTTCGCCGAGTAATTTTCGAACGACATTCTTAGGCCGAATGATAACACGTAATGGAGTTTGGCTTTTGGAAAAAGTCGGCATTGCTGCACAAGGTAGTTTTTCGACACTTGAAATTCTCGAAAAAGCTGGTGATGGTGTTCTTCGTGGCGGTGAAACGGGCATATTTACACCGTACTTCTTTTTTCTTGCACGAAAATTATAATCGATGTAATAATTTCGGATGTTGTCTATCTTTATTCATCATACATAGGTCATACATTTCAATTAAACTTTCAGTTAAATATTGAGCAAATTCACGAGAATTTGTTGTTGAACAATGAGCATAGGATGCAATACAAATCATCATCGAGTCAGATTTGAAATTATACGAACAACCGTAACCATCGGGCACAACAGCTCCATAGCAAAGAAATGACTCGGGAATATTTGTCGATACTTGACTAGTTGAAAGATGAAAATGATTACTTAATTCATAACTTGAATGCCGATAGAATTCAGGAATAGGCAATGCATTTTCCTCAGCTATTCGTTTGAGTGCAAGTACTACAGAAAGAAAGAGAAATAAAAAGTTCGTTTGAAATTGAATTCATGCATGTGCTTACAATGACAATCCATTCCTTTACCATAAATATTCTGAAATCAAAAGGATGATTCGAGTTATTTTCAATATAATTCATGATCTACTTGAATGATTAAGTCTGTTTGAACTTGAATTGCTAATTTGAATAGAGAATATTTGTCAGACATTGAAATCTGTTCGGTTTTATTCACCATTGATTTCACCCATTGAAGTGTTTCCGGTGTATTCGCTCGGATATTATCGACTCGACCGAGATGAAAACGTCGGGTCGATGCACTTTCATATGTCGATACTAATCGTTTATACATTCTAATCAAAGAATACCAAAACAAAAAAGATAATGAATAGCTTTCTAAAGTGAGTTACTTGTAATAAGTTAGTTGAAATGCTAATTGAATAAATGCATCGGGACTGAGTTGATGAGTTTTAGGAAATTGTTTACCGTAATTAGAAAAATTAAGAATAAACAAATCAAGATCATGAATAGATTTTTGTAAATTTTGTTTAGCAAAATGAATCTTATCTCGAATAAATTCACTCAAATTCCATTTCAATCGACAAGGTATCGGCAAATTTTCATAATCAAACGAATTTTCTATTTGATTCAACATTGATTTGTATATATTTTCTATCAATCGAATAATAACAACACCGTCGGCTGGTGAATGTTCGAAATTAACGCCAACTAGGCCATCATTTCCGAAGATAAACTGAAGAGTTTTATCGTACCATCGATTGGAACAATTAATCAAATTTCTACCACCATGTAGAATTTGTTCAGCGAGTGAAATTGAATTTCGTTTGAATTTCAAATCAGATGATTGATCCAAGCAAACGAAAAATATCGATTGTTCAATGAGATTCATCGATTTTCGATTTAGTTCATCTAGATCATGGAATTGTTTTTGTTTTCTTTCTTCGTATTGGTGGTTACCTTTGAGTAATTCATTTCGAATTTCAGTCCATGTCGTTCTCGGTAGACTTGTTAGAACTCCTAAACCTTGAGCATTCTCTTCAGTCAATTGAATAATTCCTTGTAATGATCGAAAGATATCTTCGTCGTTGATTCGTTTCGAATTTTCGATAACATTCAAAACAAAAAAATGATTTCGATAGACAATAATCACATGTTGTTGTTTTTTAATCGAGATTTTTTTCAATTGATCTCTTTCTTTGCCAGGTATTCGATGTGATGCAAGTAAATCCACATATTGGTTCATACACAATGTCTGATTTTGTATTGAATCAATTGGCAATGTTCGACTAAAGAAAAATCAATAAACTATGAGAGGAAAAATTAAAACAACGAACTTGTCAATCTGTATTTTATAATCCAAAATTCCTGAGACAAATTTTGAAACAAATCTGCAAGAAATTGAAAACAATGAAAAACAAGAAAAGATTTGTCTTCTCTCTCTCTCACTTAAGATAATCTATTTGATCGGCATAATATTCTTGTGGCAGAACAAAAGCTGGATTTGTGTTTATTGTTAGAGGCAAACGACTTGAAAGATACATATCATCTAACCACCAGTCAACGATCTATTACAAATAAAAGAATTGTCCAAAAAAATGTTCAAATTCATTTTATCTGACATAGTTTTCCGTTTGTTTCGCTCGTTCAATGAGTAAATTCTGTAGTTGACAAGCAGAATTCGATGAATAAAATTGATTGACTAAGTTTTTTGTTCGTTGGTATTCATCACTGGATAGAATTGTTTTCAAACAACGAAGATATTTCGTCAATGTAGAATTTAAATCAGGTACTGGCAAACGAGGAAGATTTCTCCAGAAATATTTCTGCATCCGTTCTCTTTTTATCTAAAATACACATGCACACACACGCACACACACCTATCATCAAAGAAGCATTTCTCTTTCTCTTTTAAATGTCTGAGTAGTAATGCTCTTAAGATTCAATTAGCATGCAATCAACTTAAATGAAAGAAGTTTTCAATAGATAGCCGAACTAATTTCATCGAATGATCGATCATTGATACGAGTTAATTCATTGAGTTCCATAGGTTTATATAGATAGAAATGTCGAAGAATATATAGAACTGGTGCATATGCAATGCTAGTTAAGAATATGAGAATATTTAATACGAGAAAATTCGTTGAATAAACAATTGAACCGGCTACAATCGGGCCCATGGCATAGGCAATAGCATAGGATATATCCGCAATAGCATAAACCGATCTAGTTTGATCCATTGATAAGATCAAGAAAATAAAAATTCGATTTCCTACCCGTAGACTGATGTATGACGAACATCGACAAGATATGCTAATGTTGGCAAGAGAGCCGTGTCAACTAGAGCATTGCCTGAGAAGAACGAAGAAAAAAAAACAGCTTAATAATTCTTGAATTTGTTTTCCTACCAAAACAAATTCCACTGATAGGTATCATTAATAATATGAAGCTATTACAGAACGGTATTGACACGCACATGAATCCTTGAATGAGCAGACCCAATGCTGCGATGAACCATTGATATTTCGGATAAGATCGATTTAGTTTTACAGTGAGATAAACACCAGCTACATGAGGAACAAAACCTGGCAACCAAATCAAACCCATTTGCCATTCACTTGCATTCATCTCTTCGCGCATCCAAATCGATATGGTTGGCTCGAGAAAAGCTAAACCAATATTCGCCTTTCAACGAAAAAGAAAAAGAAAGAATGAATTTTTTAATTTTCTTTATTTTTCTTTTGTACCATCGTCAATGCTCCTGCACAGATCATAACATACGGATCCATTAATAAACGCCAAATAGGTGTACCTCGAGTTCGACTAAACCTCGACGTATTCTCAATAGGATTTTGTGTCGAACGAATAATAAAAAAAAGAAGTAGCGCATCGAAAAGTGCGATAAAAGCGAGTATAATAAATGGAACACGTTTGCCAAAGAATTGATAAAGAATTCCTGAAAACAAAATCAAAAACTACATTTTCTTTAATAATAAAACGATTTCACCTCCGAATGGTGGTGCAACAAGTGAACCAAAGGAAATAAATGCGAGAGCAATGCCCAATTGTCGACTTCGACTATTCTCATCTTGATATCGATCAGCAATCATGGCTTAACAACAAAGAAATTTAACTTTAAACCTGTATGTTCAATCAATACTACCTAAACCCGATGTATCAGCAAATGCCGATCCAATTCCTTGTAAACTTCGAGCGAGAAACAGTACTCGATACGATTGACCAAATGCAAATGTCAGCGTCGAAAAGAAAATGACAAGTAAACCGAAACACATCGGACGATCATAACCAATTCGATCAATAATCGCTCCACTAAATGGATTGATTAATAATTGTACAAATGCTTTCGATGAAAACAAAATGCCAATGGAAATATCTTCATTTGTTTCATTATTTTGCCATTCACCAATACTTTTCAAATAATCAGGTATGATCGGAACCTTATCAACACACACATACACAAGTAAATCTAAGATATTTTCAAAAAAAACATACAATCACCATGTACAGCATATTATCAAGTAATAATGCAATACAAACAATAAACATAACCAAATATGTTTGAACGATCTTCATCGAAAGAAATCTTTTTTTTGTGTTTTGATTCTCAAAGATAAAAATTATTGATCATGTCATGCTAGTGTATTTATCGTTTGTCTAGATCTTTTTCTTTTTCTAAGAACATGCAAGATGAAGTATAGATTGTCAATAGAAGAACAAAAAAAAATCTAAATTCATATTAATTCTTTTGTTTATTCGTCTAGTCCTTTATTAAGACAAACGACAGAAGATTGCAGCTGTTGTTTTTTGCGAGTTATGACAATTTTTTTTTATTTAAGATAATACATACGTCAATGTTAAAGGTTTGAGACAAAACAAAACACGAAATGAGAAAGAGAGACATTGCACGACAGAGAAAAATATAATTATATAGAAAGGATCAGATCATTCAATATAAATACACAAGAGATGAAGAAAACAAAAAATATATATATATATGTATACGAAATGTTCATTTGTTGGATAATTGAAAAATTTGCTCGACTTGTTTTTCTGACCATGGTTGTTGCCATTTGAGAAAATGTTGAAAGATCTTCAATGAACGTCCTTTTTTATTGATAAAATTCGATACGCGTTGTTTAAAATTTTCTTCCATATTACCATGATGCGATGAGATATGTAGATTCATACATTCACGTGATAAAACAATGAAAAATTCTTCATGTGAACATGCATGACAACGATAAAAGACCGTATGTGTTTGCCATTGTTTAGTAAGTTCATTCGACGGTAGAATAATAGGTTTTGTTTCGTATGTCGGAATGATTGGTGGAAGACATTCAGTTTTAATAACTGTATTCAAACGTGTACTCATTCGAGTCGGTTTAGCAAGTGTATTTTCATCGTTTTTAGCAGCTGGAATTATCTTTTGAGTTGATTTTTGAGTTTGATTCGAACCATTTCGAACACGAATACGTGCTCGTTCAATAATCGGTTCATCGATTTCGATCGGCTCAATTTTTTGTTCGATTTCAATAATTGGAATAAATGACGGCGAAATTGTTGTTACTTGTTCGGGACTTTCAATTTGAATTTCAGGTACCGGTTCGATTCGAGGCGTTTTAGCATTGGGCACAATCGATTGATTGAACGTTTGAAAATAGTTTCGTTTCATTGTTTTCTGTAGATTTAATGAATAATCGTTCATTGTTTGTCGAAGTAAATGAAGAAATGAATAAGCCGTATAGGATAATTGATGTTCGTGATCATTACTATAGATAATGAGTTGAAATTCTTGACTAGCTATTGAATGAATAAGATGAAAATAGGTTTGCATCGAATTCGAAATCGATCTGTCAGATAATTTGACTAGTGAATGAAAATTTGGATCGAATATAAGTGGAAATGAATTGTTTAAATTTGTATTCAAACGTTGACGAGATGAAATCTCTGTGGGCAAATGTATTCGATAGGATTGATTGGGAAATATCAATGGATTTGGACGTGTTCTTCGTAGTTGAATGTTTTGTTTTTTCCATCGAGCTCGTTTTATACTTGAATAGAATGTTGTTTGTTCACGTCGAGAATATTTATACGAATGTAGGGCTGATGATGATGATGATGTTTTGAGATTTGTATTCAAAGGTATATCTTCTTGTATGATTCGATTCGATTGTTTCAATAGAGACTTCGGTGTTTGACAAGATGTATCATCGAAAGATTTCTGTTTTGAATATTGAATTGAATTGAGAGTTAACGGTAGGTCAAAATTAGGAGATGAAGATGATTTATGACATGAAGACTTTTCGTTTGAACGATGAAGTTTTAAAACTATAAAAGAATAAAATTCATTGAAATGTTGTTCGTTTTTGCTTCTAGAATACGTTACGTTGAAGTAGTTCTCGATCAGTTTTAGTCAATCGTGGAAGACGATGATTATCTTCAAGTTTTTTATTCGATTGTTTCAAATGACAACTCGACAAATGTGTTATCAAACATGTTTGATCCGAATATTTTTGCAAACAAAAATGACAAATAAAATATTCAATAACTAGAAACCAAAAGACTTTTTTCGTTTTTCTGTTCGTCATTTCAACAAAATCGAATAACTACCTGATGCCATTGAAGGAAATCACCGGATGTTTTTTTCCTTATCTACAATAAAAATCAGAATGACTATGTGATTCGTTTATTATTTCACGAAAAAAAAAATGATTTAACGATATTCAGCGATATTATTCGATAATGTTTGTTGATCGAATTTAAATGAATCAATAAAATGTCCGGCTATTTTCTGTTTGAGTACATGGAATAAATGTATATGTCGTGAATTGATTTGTGAATGTTGATTTAAGTCATATTCAAGTTGATCGATATGTGTTAAATCTCTTGCTTGAACGGCTAATGTGATCGATTGAAGTAGATAGAAAAGTGTTTCATCAATATATGACATTGGAATGTTGAGTTTTTCATAGGATTCCCATGTGTAAGCATCTAACGTTTTGGCATAATCGACACGAAGTCGTTGTGGATGTGGTTGAAGTATTAGAAGAAGAAATAAACGAATAATATCATAGGAAGCTAACAAACGACGTGAACTTAAATCATTTGTCGATGAATTTCTCATTAAACGTTCGATTAGATTTGTTGTGGTTTGTAGAGCTAGATTGTATTTTTCATTGTCAATACGAATGTTAATCAAACGTTGATAGATAGATATTTGTATGGAGAATAGATCTTGAAATGATTCGAGAGCCATGGCAAATAAACGTTCACTTTCTTGATTTTTTTCTAACGCTTCGAGATGTAAAGCAACTTGAAATGTAATTAAACCGGCTAGATAACGTTCGTTTTGTTCGCGTAGATTTTTTTGTGCTAATTGATAAGCTGATAGAGCGAGGGAAAGATTTTCTTCGTAGGAAAGAAGATGATTTTCATGTAATTGTAATTCACTGTCAAGAAATAATGTTGCAGCTTCAAGTAACGTTTGTAATTCACTTGTTGAAGATTTTAATTCTTGAAAACAACGAGACGATTGTATGAGACAAATGCCAGCATATTCAAGACAATTTTCCTGACGAAATTGTCGTGATAACGATTGAAAATCAAGTGCAGCTTCGGCATATTTCGGTTTACGACTTGTTACAACTCCACCGAAACGAACTCGTTTTAGTTTATTATAAATCGTACGCAGACTTTCGACATGATCAATCTTTGGATCCATTGATGCACAAAAAAAATTTTTTTTGCTTCTGATATAGAATTTTGTTTTGGATAAATATCGATTGGTGTATTGTGTCTTATCCAGAATTTGATTTGTAGCTTGTCATAGATGGCGTTAGGAATCTAGTCATGAGTATATAGTGTAACTGATTTATTTACAAAAATTAAAGAGACTTCGAAAGTTTCTTATCTAATGTGTACAGTTTTCGTATTCGATTAAGACACCAATATCAAGCAAAGACGCAGATCAATTGCTTTTCAGGTTCTTCTTCTAATTCATTTTCTAGATCAGTGTTGTCATAGCGTGGGCGATCTGTCATAAATGTTTCATCTCTTGTTCCATGAGGTATCAGTGGCCAGCTACGACGAAACAATGCTCGATTTTTGACAAAAAATTCATCATCTGATGATATCACCTGGTCAAAAAAACGACCGCATTTGTTAGTAATCTCCGGCGGTGGATGACTGGAAAAATAGGTTTGTTCATAGGATTGTCGAGGTTCATAAAATCTAAAATATGAAAAGTTTAATCATTTCAACACTGAGAATAGCTTACCTATAT
>Ga0209922_101323_pt1 | contig 24319 bp, 20 predicted proteins | sample ThiBiot_500_biof_FD_183946 | JGI IMG/M metagenome (GOLD analysis project Ga0209922, IMG submission 183946) | Wastewater bioreactor microbial communities from Cape Town, South Africa - Thiocy_expt_500_biof (SPAdes) | ecosystem: Engineered > Bioreactor > Thiocyanate-remediating > Anaerobic-Aerobic ... | reverse complement strand
ATTTAGATAAATTTTGCGCGAAATGTTCTCTCAACAACTGATGAGTTGTGGTCATCGTCGACATCAATCGGAATTCGAAGAGATAATCTATCCGAAAAAATCCTTAGTCAAATACGAAACACCTCGTTTAGTGATTCATGATGAAATATTTTCTTGTCCAACAACATCTCCACATATTCTCGATATTCTTTTTCCTCCGATAGAATTTTTCAATAAAACAAATCATAAATATGTATAAATTCAATAATTTTCTTTCTAATTTTTCTATTTCGAGAAAGTTAGATTAGTTGTGTATCTCGTCAAGTTGCAACTGTAGCCGATGTCATTCGTTTAGAAGAGCAGTTCAATCATCGTTTACAAACATCTCATGCTCTCGAAATCGGCCTCTGTCAAATACGTCGTCAAATCTATGATCAATGTTTCGATGAACTTCTTCGACAAGTCACACTCGAATGTGCCGAACGAGGTATTCTATTATATCGTATTCGAAATACATTTCGACAGATGATGAATAGTTATTTGAACAATTACATCAGTGCCAATGCGTATGCCATGCGTGTTATACTTTTAAATGAAACATTCAAATCGAAATTAAATAAACAAATTCAACAATTAGAATTCGAAATCAATGAACTACGAAAACAACAGAATCAGGTCGAAGATAATTATGAAAATATTCTCAAATTATATTCAACATTTCAATTAACGAATGAATCACGTTTTCAAACGATGATACCATTCGAATTACAACAATTACGAACAGCTAATAAAAATCTCAAACAAGATCTAGAAAATCTTCTTCAGAAAAAATTAGATTTCAATATTCTCGAACAGATTAACAAGAAAATCACGAGCAAACAGTAATCCACGTTCTGTTAGCCATAATAAAACTGCGATATCTCTGCAAAGGAAATGGTTATAAAAAAAAAAGAAGATCAAAAAACCGTCGTCTTTATGGTTCATTTATGATTCTAATGTCGTTCTCGTTCTAATAAATTTCAAAACAGATCAATATATCGAAAGATTTCTTTCGATGAGAAAAATGAATATATTTATTTTCGACTCAATCATGACAAGTCATTCAAGCATTAGATTTGTGATATATATGTGTGTGCGTATGTATGCTTTTAAAGAAGAAAAACAGAAATCTAATCAAATCAATTGATGACCGACCGTGCGAAAGGAGGAGCGTAATCATCGGACTAGAAAATCATTACAAATTCAAACGTTTCGTTTTCGTTTTGAGAAAAAAAAACGGAGAACGAGGGAGAGAGAGAGAGAATTCAATTGATTTTTTTCAATCTATCTTTATATACATATAAATATCAATCGATTAAACCGACAAACCGAAAGAATTTATCATTTCAATTCTTATCAATGCAAATATTGATTTGAACCAATGAGAATGAATTCTTATCTCGTAGGTACTTGAAAAACAAAATGATTAATTAAACATGCATAGCGAAGAAGAAGAAGAATATGAAGAATATCTTCATTTTTTGTTTTTAAGAAAAATATGTATATCTAATATAAATTTTACGGTGACGATGAATGAGTTATACATAGGTGACATCGTATGCAAATTACCTTCCTCCACTTGACTATTTTGAACAATAGAAAAAGAAAATCATCATATGATTGACAGTTGATTTTTTAATTAATATATGTCTGAATATTGTAAGAAAACAGAGACAGAGAAAAAGAAAAAAAGAAAAACCCTGTACACAAAAAAAAGAAGAAGAAAAAGAAAAAAGAAGAAGACGAAGAAGAAAATGATAATATTTTCTTTTCTGTTGAGTATTATTAACCGTTATGGCCAAGGATTTCCTGACCATGCTGATGTTTGACCGTGTTGTTGTGGTCTTAGACAATTTTCATATGAACTATGAAATTGAGGATTAGACGTTGGATATTGATGATGATGATAACCGATGGAGGACATATAAACATTATATGCTAATGGATCGAATGTTGAGGAAGAATTTGCCGTTGAACTCGGTCCGGCTAGAGGTGGATCGTTTAACATAGTACCGTATGGTGAAGAAGATGTTGGAGATGATGTTGTTGCCGATGGTCCGTAGAGAGATTTACCATCTTGAACAAGTAATGGAACAGGTACGCGTCGAACAGGCTGTTGACTCGATGGAAGTGGCGGAGAATTATTTGGATCAAAACAAATATCTGGATAAGAGGAAGCTGATTTTGAAGAATTATCTTGTTTGGCACGTTTGAGTTTATATCGACTAATCAAAGAAGAAGAAGAAAATGTATAATGTTGCGATTGTTTTTCTTTTGTTGGATCAAAAATGCTTACTGATTTTGAAACCAAATTTTACATTGATTTGCAGTTAGACCGATGTGTTTAGCTAATAGTTCTCGTTCAGGTGCTGATAGATAATGTTGAGAATTGAAACGTTGTTCTAATGTGGCTATTTGCTGTTTAGTAAATAGAATTCGTCGTTTACGTTTTTTGCCGCTCGTTGGTGTTTCATTTGGATTTGAAGATTTTTTTTTCGTCGTCGAATTCGACGGTATTGGCGACGACGTACGTATCGATGTTTGTTGTTCGTCATGATCGAGAAGTTTAGTTGATGATGATGATGTCGACGAGTTTTTTTCATCGTCAAGAGAACTATATAAAGGTTTTATTGGATTAATTGATGATGTCGATGGAACACAATGAACAGGACTATGATGTAATGACGTCGAATTGGAGATATAAGATTCGATTTTTTCACTTTTAAAATCGTTATTCAATGGCGAGAGAGAATTTCGGTAGGCTGCTGCAGCAGCTAACGACGAATAGGATGATGCCGGATGATGATGATGATGATGCCGATCATACGTTGTCGGATAGGAATGTGGATGATAGAGGCCAAAACTGTTCATTTCTAAACGATACCACATGTTTATGAATAAATTAAAATTTCTAAGACAATTATTTCTCTATTTTATTTTCAATGTTTTTTCTATTTTAAACGATTGACATCCGCCGGTAAGATCAAGCAATATCCGGCGAAACACAAAAAAAATTTTAATAAACCTCAAGAAAATATTTCTAATTGTTGATCAAACAATTCAATTGATCTTTTGTGTCTTTTTCTTCTTCGTTTTTTTACCTGAAAACGTGTCTGAACCCATCCACGATGGTGTTGGACCATAGAGTAGAGCATTGGGATACGAAGCTGCGGCGGCAGCAGCCGATGTACTTCCAACTAATTCGTGCTTGATTCCGTTCATAATTGGCAATTTCTAAATAAATCAAATGAATCATTTTGAGAAATGATCGTCAATTCCTTTGAGAACACAAAAACTCATTCAAACTATTTCGTTTTTTCAAATTCAATACCGTTATCAAGCATTTGCATTTCGATTAGTAATCTGCTCGTCATTGTTCGTAAGAATACAACAACTAGTACAAGAAAAAACGTGTATGTCCGTCTTTTTCTTGTTGTTGTTCTTTTTGACGTCTATCTTTTCTCCCATCTCTCTAGATTAGAAGATGCCGCACATGAGGGACCACTCCAACACAGGCTGGTTTTCAAGGATCGCTACTCGAATGGGCACTTGAAAAAAAAACACGGGGGAAGAGGAGAAGGAGAAAAAAAAACGAAGAAAAAAAAAACGAGATGACGGTTGTTACGTACTCGTCAACGTACGAAGAGCCACTCGTTATGCTAAAGGAATAGCCAATCTCGAGTGCACACCGTTTGTGTGTTGTGCACACAAGTTGTTATTGTTGTGTATGCGCACCGTTTTTTTTCTTCTGCTTCTTCTTCTCTCTCTTTCTACGATTTTTTTTCTTCTTCTCTTGCTTATTTTCAGGTAGATAGCCTCCGGAGAACTTTATCTACTTGCTCAAATAAAAAACGCGAAAAGAGAAAAAGAAAGGAAAAAATAAATGTAGAGAACACACCGTCGCTGTGTAATCTGCACTTGAACAAGAATGAGAACGAGAGCGATGAGAAAGAAAGAGAGAGAGAGAGAGAAGAGAAGAGAGGCCTGTCAAAATTGATTTCATCGGTCGTATCATATGCAAATAGTGGAGCACTTCTCGTTTTCTCTCTCATTTTTTTTTCTTCTTTCTATGCGAAGTTTAATCACCGTACAATTGACTTTGTATTGATATTTATGAATTATTCCATTCATCATTCACGAAACTCGAGCATAAGCAGAAGAAGAAAAGAAAAGAAAAACGGTAGACAAACAAAAAAATCCGATTGGTGTAAAATTCGATTGACGAAAAGAACCAATAAGATGTGAAGACTCTTATTTAAACAAGAAGAATTTTACCTGTATTCTGATCTGACCATGGAAATGGAATAATAAAAATCAAACGGATCGGTTTAAGCAAAAAAAGAAAACGACGTTTCGATTAAATAATTAAGACAAGAGGAGACTAAAAACAAAATCCAACGAAGCCTAGATATATCTTCAATATATATCATCTTTAAATATTCTGTGAAGAGACCAAGTGTGACTAATTGTTAGGTGTAAGAATATATTTAACAAGTTAACACCTTGACTCGTGCTGCAATCGAATAATTCAACAACTCATCTCTTTCGCTCTCTCTCTCTTGTTCAAATTGATTGTCATTCAATGAATGAATAAAAGAAAGAAAAACTCTTTCAAAACAGAATCCTTTGAAAACTTATCCAATTTCAATAATCAAATTCCTACGACTACAGTATAAATATTGAAAGAAAAAACTGAAAAATATTCGATAAACACAATCGTAACTATCTCTTATCTACTTATATATTCTATATTCGATTAAATTGAAGCAAAAAAAGGTTCATAATCTGACTAGTCAAGAACAAAACAACGAAACTCTTGACTTGGCGTACATACTTCAACGTGCAAGTTACATCAATCTTCTTTCGCAATGGGCATGTGTCTTGAATCGTCGACGATTTCTTTTTTCTAGCATTAATTCAAATTCTCTAGAATAAAACTTTGCTATAATCGAAAAAAAATGAGAGAAGAAGAAGAAAAGAATTCCATCAATCCTACTCCTCCTTTTTCTTCTTCTTCTTCTTCTTTTTTCTATATTCTGAAATTTAAAAAATGCACTTTCTTTTTTTGTTCATGACAAAATAAACAAGGACAGAACTTTTTTTAAACGTTCTCATCATTATCAACACTTATTTCATTCGTTTTTTCTCTAGGCAATTTGTTCGATGCATGTAGATAGTGAGCACTTAAGTTCTGAACAAGTACATGAAATGCTTAACTAGAGGCTCTTTTTTGTTTCTCTTTCTTTCGTTGTAACATCGAGCGCCTGTTCGAATTGCTTTTATTACAAATGTTGTTGTTGTTGATGCACACCATTTGAGTTACTTGTCAATTGAAGTATGTTAGTTTTTGAAATAGATTGAAAAGAAGAAGAAGAAGAAAAAAAAACGAGCGAAGTTCGTCAAAAAGATTTTCACGCCAATAGGATGACTTAAGAAAGCGGATGAATAATGAGAGAAATGTCGTTGCTTTCTTCTTCGAAGATCAGTGAACGAATTTAATTTCAATTTTTGATTCTCACTCGTTTTCTTCTTCTTGACTGATCCCTAAAGGGCTTCGGTTGATAAAGAATATTGATATGACAAAGAGAAGCATTTCGTTATTGTTTTCTTTTCATTTGATGACAATTGTCACCTATTGTAATTCCAATGTGAACGAGTCTTGTGCTTTATTCGAAAGCAAAGATTTTTGACAGGTGTTTTGAGATGAGTGTCAATGATAAGTATCAATAAAACTATTGACAAAAAGAAATACTTCAACAAACGGATGATTTATCTCGAATTTCACTGTTCGAATAAATACTCAGCAACAGACGAAGGAGAAAAAGAAACATGTTGAAATAGATGTCATATTCAGCGTAATCTATTTGCATAATTTATCAAAAATGACGACGAATTAATGCTTAATTCGAGAGGACGAAAAATGTTGTCTTGTGAGGTTTCGATTTTTTCATAATATTGAATCAAATCGATAAGAACCTCTTCAAATTTCGAGTATTCTATTCGATGTTTAACATGACTAAACTGGCATCATTCCGGAGACAATTTTCGACATGAAAAAAACAGAAACGAGAATAACTTTTTTTTTTCTACTATATTTTCAAACTGAATGGTTAATTGTAAGACTTCGTTTTCTTTTTTGTATTAATATTTAAAAAAAAAGTTGAAGGATGCTAATCAACTTTTCTTTTTGGTTAGAAACATCGAGATTGAAAATTCCAACAGTGTCAATAATCATTTTTTTTTTCGAAAATTTACTATCGTTCGGTTGACATTGAAATAATTTTTTTCCTTTCCTTCTGTCACAATCCGAATAAGAAAGAAGAAGAAAAAGAAAAGTTTTTTTTTTTTTTTTTTTTGAAAAAAAAAATTTCCATTGTCGTTAAGTGAAAGAAAAAGAATACCGATCGATGTTTGCCAACGAACGGAGAGAAAAATGGGCATCCGTTTTTTCTTCTTCTGATGTTTGTGACATGCGTACCACTGTTTGTGTATATTAATCGTTGTTAGCAACGACAGACGAGACGAGTATTTAACAAAATTCTAACCTTCATTCAATTCTAAGAATAGTTGACTTAATTTTATTGTTAGACGAATTAAATAGATCGAACGATGATCGTTCAATCGGTTCCAACGATATTAAAACAACGAAATCAAGTCAATCGAGAATGTCTCTATGCATGGTATCCTGAAGTTGTTCTGGAAACGAATGCAATCAGCGAACCACGAGATATCTATATTCACAAAGGAATCGATAAAGATCTTCTACGAGAAAGTTCCTCAATCAATCGATGTAAGCTAATTGTTTTTTATTTCGTAATTTTCAAAACTAACAAAAACAAAAATGAATTTTCAATTGTATGTATATGTTTTTCTTTTGAGTAGTCATCAATACTTATAGTGATGACGACAACAACAACAATAATAATAACGATAGTAATAATAATAATAATAATAGTGATATTTTACAACGTTATCAACAAAGTATAGCGCCAAGTGAACGAATCTATCAGTCAACTGGGACACTTGATGACGCATTGAAAACTCCTTGGGCTTTGCATTACGAAGTTGAACGACGAGCAGCGACACCCAATTTTCCATCCAATTCAGTTGATGGTAAGCCGAAAGAAAGCAAAATCCACAAGGTCTTTTGTGACTGAAAATGAATTGAGTTTATTCATTTGTCTTTTGACTATATTAGCCATGATAATCACAAAGGATTTGATAGACAAACAAAAGCAAAAGAATAAACTTAGCAATCAGTTAGGAAATGAATTTTGCTTGACAAGAGAACGAATATCTAATTCCTTTGACCTTGACAGACTTTAATTTATGATAGATTTCCTATTTCGAATATTAACATAGCTAATCAATGAAACGATTCATTTTCATTTTATATTTATTCAATTTCTATAAATAATATTCTTCCTTTCTTTTTTTCCTCAATCAAAGCGTCAACAACACACGAGAATTTACCTCGTCGACTCAAGAGTGCTCCACTCGTTCGTTCACATCCGGCAGCAGATGTTCTAACAATTCCTGAGCCGAGATTTGTTACTCCAATTATTCCTGTGTCAACAAATCAACAAGTTCAAATACCACCAACGACTAAATCGCGAGCTCGAGCATCATCAGCGAAAGCTCGTTTAAACACAACATTTCCTCTTGCTAATGAACTACCGAATTCAGAATTTCAACGTAATATTAAATCAGCACAATCAACACGATCGAAAGATGAAACGAATCCTACTATTCAACGTGAACAATCACCATTTGCCTATTCAAAATCAACGACACCTGTACAACGACGACAACTTCGTAGTGCCATCGAAATTTCTACTGTTCCACTCAATCCATTCTATGTTCATCGTCCAGGTGTGATTGCTGTTCGAAATACCGAGAAGAAATCCGTCATACAAGAAAGTTCAACAATGAGAAAATCTTCGAAACATCATCGATATCATCGTCATCATCGTCGTGAAAAACAAAGTGAACCTTTGATTGCGCTCACGCCAATTCCTCCAACACCGAAAATGCCTTTCGATCTTGATGGTATTCAACTAATATACGATCCAACATTGACAATCGATGATGCATCGTTAAATTTAACACAATATCTAATCGAAGGAAATCTCTATCTAATCAAAGATCAACGATATAATGTGATAGAAAATATTGACCCAACATTAATTGAAAAACATAATCAAACAATAACGTAACTAATATTTCAAAAAAACAATATTCATTCAATTGATTTTCTTGTTTAGTCTTCCTCAACGGCCAAAATATTATCAAACAATTCCTGTTGAGAAATTTCGAATACCTAAACCAGTTCCCGATTTGCATTACAATGCATCGGAAACGTATTTTTACAATACAATGCCTAAACGTGTACATCGTTATGTCATCGATCCAAATTTCATTTCAGAGAATTTGAATATCAATAAAATGTCTCTGGCAAAACGTCCATTGTCAAGCGCTACAACAGTCAATGAGTTTCGTCAACAAAAACCATCATCGCCAATGTTCCATGCTTAGAACGCAAAGTGATCATCGAACAGTTGAATTTTCTGCCTTTCTTTTGCTTTTTTTTTTCTTGTATAAAAATAATAACAATAAAGATTAGTTATTTTTCTCATTGACTTTAATATTTATTGTGGTCGAATGAATTTCTAAAATTGAAACAGTTACATAAAATCTCGTCAACAATACAGACAAATTTGTTTCCATCAAAGAAAAGAAATAGATAATTGAACCGAACAAAGAACTAGCTCGTTCATTTATTCATTCTTTCCTTCGTTTTTTTCCTCTGACGACAACAGTCATCATTACGTGTTCTACATCGAAACACTCAAGTAAATAATCAAAGAAGGAAAAGAAAAAGAAAGACTAGATCTATCGAACAGAAACAAGAGAAATGTCGATTGGAAAAAGAATATACATGTGTGTGTAGTAAAATTGACTACGGTGTTCTGGTTCATTTCTGCGCCTACTTATTTAGAACTCGATGTAAGACAAAGTTTTATCCATATATAACTCAATAAAAGCTCGTAGACAAGTAAAATAAGGGCAAACAAGAATCATTTTGACATCATGAGGTTATGCACATTAGGAAGATTGTTAGTTCACAAAAAAATTATGGAAATTAATTTGTTTCTGTTAAGCAGACGCCTAGACAAAACCACTGTGTCCTAATAAAAGTTCAGAATAAAATTAACATTACGAACTAAATGTATCAATAGAGAGATAGTTATAAGTATGTGTATTATTACTTTTTTTTATTTTCTAGATTGAGAATACTGTGCCTTTTTATTCATCAACGGAAATTTGAGTATTCGACAGTTTTATTGTCATTATTAGAAATATAATATGGAGAACATATTGTACTCAATTATTTGATTTCCAATACAAAGATAACGATGGCAAACAAATGATTGTGTTTTTGTTATTTGTTTCACATGTGCTCTCAATTAATCAAAATTTCGACGATCACTCAAAGAAAAACCAAACTTAATTGTTAAGTAAGACTACATAGTGTTTTTCAACTCACCTTTTCTCTTCGATTCTTTCCTTTCATCGATTGATTAACGAACAGTGAATCCTTTTCTCCTATGTGTCTACATTCAACTAAGTATGTTTATGCTGATGTCGGAAATACAATATGTCTTGTTGTCATCAGATGTTTTTCCTTGTTGTTTCAAATAACATTCTCAGATTCTGTGGGCGTAAGATATTTATTCGAAAAAAACGAAGAAAATCCAATCAGGATGAAATTCTACGCAAAAGGGATTGCATAAATCTCAAATCAGATGAGCAAATTTAATTTTTTACTCGAATCGAATCGTTTAATATCAAATAGTATTTATTATCTAATTAAGAAAAAAAAATAGTCAATTCCCTATTTTGCGTGTTATCCAAGCGCAAAAAGAAATTCTTCATTTCTAAGTTTGCTTTTCATCGACTTTTTTTCCCCTTCTGTTCTTTATCATCATCATCTCCTTATTTTTCTTCTTGTTCTTGTTCTTCTTCTTCGAAAGATTACATAGTACCGACAACGCATTCGCCTATTCATCCTTAACTAACATCAGTATCAAAATGTTGTTACTCGCTCATCTTCATACTGTAGTGATCATGTAAATGAGGAGAAGAAGAAGGAGAAGAAAAAGCACATCGAGATAACATTGTATTTGTAGTTTAGAACGAGTTCTTTCGAATGCAAATGTATCTTCGAGAACTACAAGTAATTATATTATCTACTTATTCGTTTTCTTTTTGTTTCTCTTCCTTTCAAGATAAAAATACTCATGTAGTTACAGTCAAAAGCGAAGAGATCTCGACGTAGACAAGACGAGATCAGTTGATTTTGATCTGTAATCGAACTGTGTAAGTACGTAAGTTGAAAAAACAATTGAGATTTATTTTGTCATTTGCTGTCGCTTTCGGAGAACAGCATTAAAATATTAGTTGATGATTATGTTTGTTGATAATAGATTATTGAGTGTTGACAAATAAACATCCATCAAAAATCGATACTCTATTTGTCATATATTTCATCAATGTCGTTTCTCTTCTTCTTCGTTTTTTGTTTTGTTTTTCATGTCGAAAGCAAAACCAAAATTTGATTATCCATTAACTCTCTGTCGATAGTCAGATATGGTATGCGCATGCTTGAAATGATGTATGGATGCATTACGGTTAGAAATCTATCTTGGCTCATTAGAAAACATAATTTTTGCGAATAATTGTCCTTCTGCTTGATTAAATATAGAGAAGAAAAGAAAAAAAAAGAGATGTTTCCTTGCGTTTTCAGTGCGTGCACTAATTTACTTTCAAAGATTGATTCAGATATTGACTATTGTAAGAATTATTGAATAATAACATAGCACAGGTAGAATCATGAATCAGATGAAAGTTATTATAGTTATCAGAACTATTAATTATATTTATTTCACAGCGAGACGCAAAGAAAGAAAAGAAAAGTTGTTCGTTTTTTTTTGTTTCAAATCTGTCGATTGATTGTTAATATTGAATGAAAAAGCAAGTACTTTTATTAGAAAATATATCGATCAGACTACGAGCAAGAAAAAGGAAAAAAAATTGCGGTACGATCGGCCTATAATTTCCTGAAGAATGATAAGTAACGTTTTCTAAGAATTTTATATGAGTGAAATGTCAAATTTTTCTTATTCATTTTCTTCTTTCATCATTATTTTTATCTTGACGTGCTAAGTTGATCTGATTTCGTTCTAATACTAGTTGTTAACAACGTCCAACAGCTTTTGAAAATCGAATCATATACATGAGGCGCTAAATGACGTGCTCTCATCTTTTGTTTCTTTCCTTTTCTTTTTCTTTTTCTTTTTCTTTTTCTTGTCTTAACATCCTACATTCTCTGTTCGATATAAGTTTAATAGTAGATGGCATGCCTATGTACTCGTGCATGCATTGACAATAATCTATATACTTGAGAGGATAGAGAAGATAGATGAAAGAGAAAAACTAGAAGAATCGTTGAGTACCAGAAACTCATCATCACACACTATGAGAGAAGTATCTATCAAATGCGCTACGAAAATGTCATTGAGATATAAAGTTGCATGTTTTTTTTCTCTTCTCATTTTCTCGATTTCTTTCTAATGACATATCAATGTAGTATTATTTGAATAAAATATTAATAGACATTACATTTAGATGAAAAAAAAGATTTCTCAAAAAAAAAACAAAAACTGAACTGTATGTAAAACGAATTGATTTTCTCTTGAGATATAGAATATTGTATATCAAGCATAGATAAGGATATGAGACAATGAAACAGTCGAAGGAAATCGTCTAAATAAAGAGTACAAAAGAAGAGATCGAACGCGAGAATAAAAATTGCGAAACTGAATTTATTTTCCATATCTCAATGGGAATGTAATAGAAAGAAAAATGTGAAACAGCTAATTGTGATTAGTTACCAAGCAAATCCCAAGAGATTTTCTTGAAAATTTTTCCGGCAATTCGTTTTTTTTTGTCTTCATCTTTTCTTTTCACTTGATCATTCTCATTCAATTTCTACGAAATTTCTTTCGCGCTCTTATAGTTGAAATGAATAGACTTTGTATCAATTTCATTAATGATTCGAACAAATGTTTCCCATCTGTTAGCATCAACTTCCTTTTTTTTCTTCTGCTGTATTGTAATTCCAAAAAAAAACGTGTCAAAATAAGAACCATTACATCTGTTGCTCGACAATCTTGTCACTTTTGTTTAGTTGGATATTGATGGAAGACTATATATTCACGAGCGAACGAGTCAACCAAGCAGCTAAAAAACAACAGGAATGATCGTGCAAATGCGTTTCTCTCTCTCTTGAGATCTATTCGAAGAAATAAACTAGAAAACATTGACATAGATTTCAGGAAATTAGTATCGATCTATCATTAGTCGACGAGCAAATTATTGTTTCTTTTTTTCTCTATTTTAGACAAAAGATACGTGAAGAGAAAAAAAAATTTTTTTTTTTCATTAATTCAATCAAAAAACAAAAGAAAATACACACTATGAATAGAAAAAAAATCCGTCGAACAACGAAATGACTTCAACACTAATTGATTCGAAAATTTTCATTGTTAAACGATCGATACAGGAACATAATAATTTTGCTTCTCAATTGAATAAATTTACTGAAATCTTCTATCTATGGTCCAGCATTATTCTTGTTATTGTTGGTACGAATGAATAGTTTCTGTTCAAAATATCTTTAAAAACTATTTTTCTGTTCTAGGTATGATTGGCTCGTTATTATCAATAAAAGTCTTTTCATCAACAAAAATTCGACGAAATTCATCGAATGAATATCTCATAACTAGTAAACAAATTGTTTTTTTTTCGTGAAATAAATTTTACTGATTGATTCTTTTCTAAAAAAAAATTTTAGTGAGTTTTGTTGTTGCACTTCTATTATTTAATCATTTCATCGACGAAGTTCTTCGATCGATTGTTGACCAACTACGAACTGATTTACCAATAAATCTTGTTGATATTTCTCCTTCACTTTGTAAATGTGAGTTATTTCGTTTCTTTTTTAAATTTTTTTTAGCCATCCGTTTGACCTTATTAAGTGGCTCGACATGAAGTTCTGCTCTTTAGCATTTATAAAACAAGATAAAAAATAGAAATTCTTAATTAGTTCATTAGAAAAAACATCATGATACTTTAATCAGTAGGCAATATGTTCTTTTCGAGAATTCTTGTTAACCTTGAATCGATATTAGTGGCTAATTTCTCTCATCAATAATGACATTTTCATAATGATTAAGAGATAATATCGAGTTTATTCGTCCGTTAAAAGAAATTGACTCTTAGATTTCATCTAAACATTTCCTTGTAAAACTATCTTCTCATCTAGACTTTCTCTTGCCAATGGAATGTAATTCAATGATAGATTTATATGATTTCTCTTTGACTTGTTTTTCAGTTGCAACCTATTTACGTCATTCATTACGTTTTGCAGCACATTGGATCGTTGTTGCATTTACTCTTGAACGTCTCATTGTCGTCTATTTTCCATTACAAACATCGGTTCTATGTAATCCACGTAGTGCACGACGTATATGTTTGTTTATTTTAATAATTTCATTTTTGTTGCCAATCTATTCGATATTTATGTCGGATGTTATCATCAATGATCATGAATTCAAAGGTGAATGTGATATAATGGATAAATATCGAAAGCAATATTTTTATCTGACGATTATCTACGGAAATTTAACATTAACATTTCCTATCGTTATTGTTTGTATTGTTAATATCTTAATTGTTCGACAATTATTACGTGCTGGACGTTTAAGACAAAAACAACAGCAACAACAGCAGCAATTAACTCAAACGAAAAAAGTCGATAGTGCAAATAATGAATATGTAAATATGTTAGTTAAAAATCAATTAGAAAATGACAAAGTAACATGGATGCTTGTTGTTATTTCGGTTACGTTTGGCATATTGAATTTGCCGTATTTTATACTTTGGATAATCGCATCGATAATGCGTGTTCAGAATCGAAAAGTTTCGCCTTATCTCGAAGCAGGAAAAAAATTAGCGAATATTCTCTATTTATTAAACTATAGTCTGTATTTTTTCCTTTATGTTATTTCTCGGCGAACATTTCGTAAAGTTTTAATTGAAAAAATGCGTTGGCGTTGCAATTGGTTCGAACAGTGGCGTTTGAATGAACTACGTTTAGATGCTGCCTTACGTTCACAACAAATGACTAAACAAATAATCGATGAAAATCCGAATGGAAATATGAGTCTAATGAATCGAACGTCAGTAACAGATCTACCGATTGGTTCGACACGTCGTTTTACTCCCTCAATCCCATTGAATAATAATAATAATAATGCATCAGATCATTTGATTACAATGAAAAAAGTCAATGGAATCTATCCGTATGATTGTGGAAGTACAGTTTAAAAGAAGAACGAATAAAATACTATGTTTGTCTTTTGTTTTTCTTATGTGATGATGAATGTTTTCTCCTTCCGGTGTGTGTTGTATTGATCTCAATGTGCTCCCATATTTTGGCTTCTACTACTACTACTACTACTATTATTTTTTCTTCTTTTTTTCTAAAAAAATCTATTGATTAAATAAATCCGATATGAAATCAGATCAATGTCAACTATGATCAAACGAAAAGATCTGTCAGCGAAGAGTATTAAAGCGCGATTGTTTGTTTTTATTTTGTTAAATTTTGCAAATGAACGATTTTCTCGATTTTGATACGAATAATCATGAGTCATAAATCGATTAATGAATATTCGCTTACAACGAAAACAATGACAAGTAGTATCATGACTATTGATAAAATTTCTCGAACATCGTCGAATGATTCAAATCGAAATCTGTAAAAGTCAATATTCATTTTTCATAGCATTATTTTTGTTCGATAGACTTGCGTTCAATCAAACGAATGTATTTCATTTTAAGAGTCATTCATCGGATGAATCACTTTTTACGTCTGATCAATTATTTCAAACATCAAATCACGAAGGTTTTTTTCTTCATAAATCAAATCTCCTCTCGCCGACATCTAATCAATCGATTCCAAATCGAACTATATCCTGTAAAATATTCATGAACTCTTCTTTGACAATTAATAAAACTAGAAAATTCATATTTTTAGTAACAAAAATGATTAGCGAAATACCGATTAATCCAACATCAACTCATCAAATTGATATTCCAACGCAAATAAAAAATCATCAAGACATTCAGCCTGTTCATAATCAAATTTGACTCTCTTTTCGTAGACTCTATTCGATTTTCATTCTAGATGTTTAATGAATCGTTATGGAAAACAAAATTATCACTCAAAACTCTGCTTTCAATGGCGAATCGAGACGATGCACAAGCGAAAAAGAATCCGAAACCAATTGATTATCATTTATTTTTAAGTAATAAATTGAAAAATAATTCCATTCTACAATATCAAGATTATATCGACTCGAAATTTCAAGCAAATTCTCACCAAACAATTGTCGAACAAGACTACGAAGAAAATCGAGTGAGTAAATAAACGAATGGCAATATCGTATCTTGTTGTTTTTCTTTTCTCTTCATTGTAGAAATTACACAAACGTGTCTTAGATACGATGAGCATACGTAAAACAGACGAACCATTGATAACAAGCAAAACTCGAAAATCACGTCAACGAAAATATATTTCGTTATCGAACGATTCGTCGAAACCATTTCTTTTAACTTATCGTGCTGTGCCTATTTCGGCCATAAATAGAACGTGATAATGATACATCCGTTTGCATTTATGGTATTGTTTTTTTTCTTGATCAACAATGAGTAGTAATACATCGAATCAAATTGAAGATAAAATCAATTTACTTGCAGAAAACTATCATGCTACAACCGATTGTGTTCATCATCTTCAGCAGACATGTGCAAATTTATTATTAGATTATACGAAACACTATCAATTAGATGTTCTCAATCGTCGTGATCAAATCGAAAATCAAATTGAAAACTTTCGTTCTTAATTTAAAAAAAAACTAGATTGTTTTTGCTTTCGTTTTTCTTAATAATAAATACATAACAAGAAAGAAAAAAAAAGTCTAATCATATGATCCTTCTTGTTCAATAATTGACACGTTTTTATCAAGCAAAGTGTTCTTCATCTCCAACAGGTATGCGAGTCATTTGGGAACAAAAAATAATGATCCGTTATCATCGTTGAAAATGACAAAATAGACACAGCAGGTTGTCGAGAGAAAAAGACGATCATCTCTCGTCTTAACGCAATCAACTAATCTTACATACATATACACGTACACAACACGCTTTTTCCTCCTTCTTGACAAGAAAATATTGAAGTCCCTTTGGGCCATATACTTGTCTGTATGATGATCATTGATTGTCATTTAGTTTTAAAAAAAGCTATACGGTTACAGTTCGTTAGCTCGACGGTGTTGTTGTGTATACACTAATTAGTATCGAAAAAATGCGAATAGATAAAATTAATTTGACGTTTAGAATGCACAAAGCAGGATTTTTCTAACCTATACATTTAATGATAGCGGCAAGTATGTTTACACGAAGACATCGATCAGCAAATATACATGCAGGTGACACGATTAAATGATTAAATATTCTTTTATGAAGGCAATGAAAACGAAACAGAGAGGGTAAGGTAAGGAAGCATTCGTCGCTTCTTCGTTTTTTTTTCTTCTTCTTGATGATGATAAATATCGCGCCGTTAGTAAGTTAAAACTGCCTCTCCTTGTATTCAATCATTAGTCAAATAGTTGACATTTGCATCGAACCGTATTCGAATATCTTTTCAATATCGTAAGTAGATTATATAAACAACTCGATTTTGATTATTGACGTCTTCAATGTTAAAATTCTCTTCACACATTAAAATGTCGCATCATTTTTTTCGGACAAAATCTCTCTCTCTTTTTTTTTGATAAGTAATAACGAAATTGAATACACACACACACATAGAATAAGTCTATTGAGAGCAAAATATCCTTTTCTTCTTTCAAACAACTTCGATAAGTTAATGTTATCTTCAAAATCAATCGAAAAATATTTTCAAAAAATCCATTTTTAACTTCAAAAAGATCAACTATTTATGTGTACACCATTCTTAGACAGATAACTTGATTGGTTCATTAGCCATAGAAGACAGAGAGAGAGAGAGACAGAACGAGAATGAGAGAAATAGAGAGAGAGACAGGAGGAAAAGAGAAGAAGGAAAAGTGAAAATTGAATAAGTCAAATCAGTATTTGATTTCATCATGTTTACAAACGATGAAAATTTCAATTATCCAAGGTAGAATCTTTTCATTACCAACATTTATTTATTTTATCTGTTTTTTTTTGACATAAACAAATAAATCTTCTTTCTATATTTTATAGCATTATGGAACAACCGCTTGATTTAAGTTCAACAACAAATCCATGCAAAAGGCACAAGACATTTACAATCGATTATTTAACTTCAGATATTCCATTTCAATCACGATCAAAACCGAGTTTTTATTCTTCATTAAATCCACCCTTACATCCATTAGAAAATCAACATAATTATCCGATTCAAACACCGTTTATCTGTAGTCCACCAATACCTGTACGGGTTTTCTTTGCAAATCTTTTTTTATTTATTTATTTATTTATTTTCTAGAATCCAAATTTCGAACTTGTTAACGGTGGTCATGGAGTGAAAAATCCTCTTTTCGATTGTGCTACTGAAGTCCTTCAAATAAAATACGGTAAAACTATTTTCGAATCAATTCGAAAATATTCGTTAATCATTTCTAATGCGTCTATCTAGCGAATGCAATCAATCATGGTGAAGATTTTATCTGTGGTCTATGCCAAAAAACTTTCAAACTTCAACGATTACTCAATCGTCATTTGAAAAATCATAGTCAACTCAAACGGTATCTATGTACATTCTGCGGCAAAGGTTTTAATGATACATTCGATTTAAAACGACACACACGAACTCATACAGGTAGAGAGAAAACAAAAGAAGCCATGAGAACGTTTATTTTAAAATAAAACCCAATTTTTTTTTGTCGTGCAAAAGGTGTTCGACCGTTTAAATGTTCTCAATGTGATAAAGCTTTTACTCAACGATGTAGTCTCGAATCTCATCAACGAAAAGTTCACGGCGTCAGTCAAAAATATGCTTACAAAAGTCGTCGAAATAAATTATATGTTTGCGAAGATTGTGGACATACATCGACGGATCCAAGCGATCATTACGAACATATCAAACATTTACATCCTTATTCACCGTTGATACATCGATTTTATGATAAAAGACAATTTAAATTCGATTCGAATTCATCGACATCGTCATCGAATAAGACAATGATCGATTCGGATTAATATACATATTAGTTTCGTTCAATTATTCGATATTTCTTCCCTGTGAAAAGAGAAAAAGACTTTCGAATGTTTCCTGTATTTTTTTTCGCTTCCTGTACTCATTTAAACTTAGTGACATCTGTCAATTTTCGAAAGAGGCTTTTGTTTTCGATTGAAATAAAATGTGAAAATAATCGTCAACTAATTTCTAGAAAAATCTTTATGAAATTTTCGTGAATAGAAAAAAACCGAAAGCAACTTTCGATTAGTAACTGATTGGTTTAATCTACTAAACCATTTATATTCTCTTGATTGATCATTCATCCTTTTCTGATGATTTGTGAGATAAAAAAAAACCGAAGAGAGGGAGAGAGAGGAAAAAAACCCTTCGAAAAAATATATTAATCATTATTGTAAATAAACATCGATTCGTAAACGACCATGGAAGGACATAAAATCAAAACAAAATCGAAATTTAAAGTTCGCCATCAAAAACATAAATTGTTTCGTGCCAATGAGCCGTTATTATCTGTGCTTATGTGGGGAGTTAATTTTACTGTAAGACGATTCAAATTTGATTGATCATTAAAATCGAAACATTGTTTAGATCAATGAATTGGAAAATGTGAATATTCCAGTTATGCTCTTGCCCGAACATTTCAAATCTTATGTCAAAATTCGAATTGATAATCAAAATTTTAATAAGTAAGAAAAACAAACAAACAAACGAACAGGAAATGACTGATCTATCTTGTTTTTTTCTCGTTCAGAGAAGTGATGCCAAGCCATTTTAAGATTAAAGAATATTGCCCACTTGTATTTCGTGCTTTTCGAGAATATTGGAAAGTTCATGACAGTAGTTTTCGTGTAAGAATTTGTGAAATTATTTTTTATATGTAATTACTTTTGTTGTTTTTCTTTTTGAAGGATTCATTAACTGAACCACCGATTCCAATGAACGAGACAACGAAATCGAATCTCCCACTCTATCTTTCAGCTGATCGACGTTTTGTTTTGAAATGTATTGCAAAAGAAGATGTCGAACAAATTCATAATATTCTACCTGAATATCATCGCGTAAGATCTTTCTTTCATCACATAGAAATATTCTTGTTTTGTTCAGTATATCGTTGAAACTCAAGGGGATACATTACTTCCACATTATTATGCGTTATATCGAATAACTGTTGACGATCGAGAAAACTACGTGCTGGTCATGAGAAATGTTCTATCGACAAAATTGAAAATACATTACAAATATGACGTCAAAGTAGAAATTTAGAAGACGAAAATGTTGAATTTTTGGTCTTTTTTTTTTCTCTTCTATAGGGATCAACTGTTGATCGTAGTGCGACTGATAAAGAAAAGTTAAATCCATGTCCGACATTGAAAGACAACGATTTTATCGAAGGCAAACGACGGATTGAACTAGGAAATGAACAGAAAAAACTGTTCATGGAACGACTCAAACGAGATGTTAATGTAAGATTTGAAAAGCACACACTCACACACACAAATCGATTTTTTTTTCTACCAAAAATAGTTTTTGGTTAGTAAACATAAAATGGATTATTCATTACTGATTGGCATCCATGATCTCGATCAAGGTGGTGTTGGTAAACGAAGATTTTCATTGAGTTCAAGTTTGTCATGATGTTTTATTGTTAGAACGAGATCAAACGACAACACTCGGAGAAATGAATACGTCGGATTTGTCGGGCAACGACTCATCGGATGGATCTGGTAAAGTTTTTGTTCCACAAAAAATATAATTTCTGTTTTTTTTATTTAGACAGTTTAACACAAATCGGAGATGATTATTCTTCTGATCAACCATTTATGCTTCGAAGTTCTGAAAGTAAAAAACAAAGACACATTTCAGAAATGCAGTTAACTGTTTGACGAAATGATTTCTTATTTTTGTTCAGGTTCAGGACGTCGAGAACTATACAGTCTTGGTGTGATTGATATTTTAACTTATTACGGAATGAAAAAGAAGAGTGCACATGTAGCTAAAACGAAATTATCCGGCTCGGATGCGGACGGTATTTCGACTGTTCGTCCTGAGATCTACGCTCGACGTTTCTTGGATTTCATCGATAAAAATTTTATTTAAATTTCATTCACCTCAAATAATATTTTCATTTTTCGAAAATGTCCTCGTTGTTTTTTCTCTTCTCGTTCTTTGTTTTTTTTATGTATTCGTACAGTGTTTATTTTCTGTGGATGTTTATGTATGAGATTTGTTCCGGTTTGGAAATTGATGGACATAAGTGTTTATTCTTGGCTGAGTTATTCTACCGGAGATTTATCGTTTAACAAGCATATATATACACACATATATGCTCTTAGTTTTCTAGTCATGAGACTCATTTGGCTGTTTTTTTCTCTGTTTGTCTGTATTCAGTATATATATATATATTGATGTTTCATGTTATCTATAGATGCGCGTTGTTCACTTTATTGATAGTTTTTTTTCTCCTTACGACAAAAATGGCGCACACATTAACTAATGAAAAACAATACTTCTCTATGTAATCTCAATAATTCGGTTTTTTTTTCGAATAAAAAAACAACTAAATTAAAGCAAAAAGAAAATCTCAAGGGAAATTTCGAGAAAATTGATTGATTCTAATTGAAGACTAAAAAAAAGAAATAACAATAATTACATTTCGATCAGATTTATTGAGTATATCAAATAAAAAAAGAAAAAGAAGAAGTCTTATCATTAACAAATTAAACGAGAGACTCTTCTTTATTTTTACCTTTCAGCTTAATTAGAGACAAGTCGTTATTCTTCTGGAAAAGAACATGAGTTCAAAGTCATCAATGATCTAGAAATGCTAATTTTCTCATGATTAATTAATGCAGGATTATTGAAAACGAGACAAGCAAACGACTTTTTTTGATAATGTTATGTCGATCAATCCTCATTACGTGCTAGAGAATACATAAATAACAAATCGAGACTGAAAACAAAGGTGGGATTGAGAGTACTTGCAAATTGATTTGCGAAAAAAGAAACTCTGCCGTAGAATGTAATCAAATTTGCAATTGCGTGCACTTTAGCTGATTGGTTGTGTTAAATGCCAAGATTTTATTGAATTTAAGTGTGTCGAAATAAATATTTCAATATTAATATTGATCATAAAACAAAATCTGATTCGATTAGGAGTAATAAAAAGAGACACGTCTGTATCAGATTTATTTGGAATGGGTTCCTTATTTTTAAAATATAAGAAAAATATAAATTTTAATCACATGAACTAATTTCAAATCAAAAACATCATCAAGAGGCATTGCTTTTTTTCTTGTTCTTAGTTACTTAAAAAATGTAAAATTAAAAATTTTTCTTCTTATGTTTCTGCGCATCAGTCGTCGATACTGTTCTGTTTACTTTGCGCTGATTGACGACATTGGTCTGTTTTCTTTCTTTTTATTTAAACAAGGACATAAACATAAACAACGCACATTTGTACAGTCAAAAAACGACTTTTTTCTCGTCAAAAAAAGAGCCATCTGCAGACAAATGTATTTACCTGATTCATTTGTTGTTTTTTTTTAGATCGTTGAATTCGTCAATACGATGACAAAAATTCAAATGATTTCTTATTTAGTATTATTTTGTCTTCAGTTGGTAAAATTCATCGAATCTTATTCATTGCGTATCAATTAATAGGAATTATTTTTAGACTTTAATTGCAATGGAGATCACATGGGAAAACTGTGATAAGAGTTCCGAAGACATTAAACTACTCAATCTGACAGTAAAACCATATCCAATTGTGGTGCCAGGCTCACTTTCAATAGAAATAGCTATTCGCAATAGTCAAGAAATAACCAGTCCATTGAAGGTTAGCTTTATAGTTTTATACATTAACTCACTATTCGATTGAAATTTAGGCTTCTCTGACATTGCAGAAGAAGATTTTATTTGGCCATGTATCGGTTCCATGTGTTAGTGGCATCGGTTCATGTAAATACGAAGATTTATGTACTATGTGTCCGCAATGTGGTTGTCCATTAAAAGCGGTAAGAATCAACAATCAAATTTAGAAATAAAAATTCTTTTCTTTTTTCTAGGGCGATCATATAATCAATCTACCAATTACGATTGATATTGGTTCGTGGGCACTTCTTGGTAATTATCAAGCCACTGTGAATATTGAAACCGGTTCGGGACAAAAAGGCTGTGTTCAAGTGAATAATGTACATATTCAATCGAATCAATGAATTTTTAAATGAAAATCAAGCTTTAAGAAAGATACTTTGATTTTACTTTATTTATTTATTTAATATTTTTTTTTGAAGAAATTCAAAATAAATGAACCAGTGAGGAATTACTGATGAGTGTATTTTTTCCAATCGATATTCTCCTAGGAGTCTGTGAGATGATAATGTAGGCGATTCTATCATTTATTTCGAGAGTCTATTGAGAATATATCCTACACATCATAATGACATTCATGAATTTCGTTCACGTATTTAAATAATTCACCAAATAAGAAATAAACTCAATCGTTCATTTTGATCTTCTCATATCGATCATGTTTCAACGAAGTCTTTTGGTCATTCTAATCGTTTCTATGCTATTTAATGTTCATGTTCAAATGTATAGAATTCATACGAGCAATGATTATTCGGATGAATCTCAGCGTTATCAACGTGGTTTCGGTAATCGACGTTCTTTAACTCCTCGTCAACGAATTTATTATCCAAAAGAGATATTCTCGCCCTATGCTAATCAAGACAATATTCGTGCGGATAAAAATTTATTTTCAAATCCTTATGAAATGTTTGAATGAAAAACTGATGGTATTCGAGAGAACAACGAAGAAATTATTTATCGGTTACGAAAAAAAAAGTCATGTAGACATATTTATATTGATTTCATGATTGAATAAAATGAACTTTAGCATTTTCCACATAAATGATGACATTCAAAGGCAAATGTTTCACTTTCTTGACATAACGGTTGATTTTCAATACTACATGTTTCAGAATCAACATCAGGTTTAGCACAATCAACTAAAATAAAATCGAGAGAAAATGTCGTTGAAAGTAAAATCAATATTCATCGTACTATTTTCACATTCTCGACCATAGGTATTTTCTAAACAATAGCAGAAACAACCGTCTTCAGTTTCAGGTATACCGCCATTTTGACAGTTAAGCATGCATAATGCACTTGTTGTTGTGGTAATCATTTCTAAACGAAAGATATGATTTTTGACATAATGAAAACAATGTTAAAATTCAATACAAACCAGTTGTAGAAGTAGATACTGTACTAATAGTAGTGGTTGTTACTAAAGTAATAGAATAGAAGTTATATTTATCGAACGAAAATTTATCATATACTTGGAGGACTTAATACTGATTCGACACCATATCCGTTACATTTGTCACCTGCACAGAAATATGTTTCCATGCCATTATAGATGCCAACTGTATTGTGTGCACCACAATTCCACCAACAGCAACGTCGTTCGATTTTCGCTATTTAACCATTTTATTTTCAAAATAATCTAACCTAGTTTCATAAAAGAAATTACTTTGATCATTAGGATTTCGATAGACCATGCAACTTGGACAGTTGTTTGCTGTAGCTGATCCTTCTTTACCACAACCCTCTCCTGAACATTCGTAGCATTGCGAAGAAGTTGGAAGACTTGATGTAGAAGCTGTTGTGGTTGTTGTTATCGTTGTTGTTATCATTGTTGTTCTTGTGGTCGTTGGCAATGTCGCTGTTACAGTTGTTGATGGTGGTTGTGTGGTTGTTGTTGTAACTGATGTTTAGAAAAAATAAAATAAACAAACTAATTGATTATTTTATGATTACTCGGGGGACTCAATGCTGATTCAACACCATATCCATTACATTTATCCGTAGCACAAAAGTATGTTTCGATTCCTTCGTAGATACGTA
>Ga0209922_101311_pt1 | contig 24425 bp, 31 predicted proteins | sample ThiBiot_500_biof_FD_183946 | JGI IMG/M metagenome (GOLD analysis project Ga0209922, IMG submission 183946) | Wastewater bioreactor microbial communities from Cape Town, South Africa - Thiocy_expt_500_biof (SPAdes) | ecosystem: Engineered > Bioreactor > Thiocyanate-remediating > Anaerobic-Aerobic ... | reverse complement strand
TACACAATTAGATACTTCACATAGGAAAAAACAACAGAAGAAACTTGAACAGATTTTCGTTTTGTCAATGATTGATATTCATTCGAATTAAATTGTTGAAGGAAATTAATAAATTATGGGATGTGTACCATCAAGTGAAACACGAACAACACCGAAAATCAATCAGCAAACAACAACAGCAAACAACAATCATAATAATCCGATTCTTATATTTACAAGTGACGAACGATTGAGATTGAAAGAAGTTTGGGTTGTTGTCAAACAGAATGGATTGAAGAAATTAGGCGATGATATTATGAATAAGTATATCGAAATTTTCTTACGAGAATCTTTTTTTTTTATTAATATCCTTTTCTTTTCTTTTCTTTTCTATTTAAAGAGCTTTAGAAAAAAATTCATCATTAAAATCTTATTGGCAAAATTTGGCAACAAACGATGAGAATAATCTGCTGACTTTTAATGAAAACGATGCCAATGCAACTAAAGATTTAATTTGGAAACAAACATACAAACAACATGGATATAAAATTGTCGATCGAATCGATCAAATTATTATGATTATGGTCACAAAAATATCCACCATCGATAGTGACGATAGTATTCTCAATGAACAATTCAAACGAATAGCTGAATGTCATTCCAATTATAAAATCAAACAAGATCATATCGATGTACGCAATTGTTCAATAGAAAAAAAACGTCAATTTGAGTTTGTTTTGCTTCGCTAGGTTATCATCGAAAGTTGTGGTGAATGTTTGAAAAATATGATGTATCAAAATGGAAACGAATGGTCAGTTAAACATGCGATTACGTGGCAGAAACTGTTGATTTTAATGACAAATCAATGTTCGACATCAGGAACGATTTCAACGACAACGACAACAGCAAAGAATCGAATCTAATATGTGAAACTCAATGCTTTTTTTTCTAGTTGAACGTAGTGTGCTGTTGTTTCTCATAATTAGAACTGATTTTCTTCTCTTCGAGCTCACAAATCATTAAAATGAGACTTTTATCTTTGACTTATTTAGAAAAAGAAAAGATTAGCAAACGATTTAAGATCAGACGATGTCAACCTGGTTTTCACAAATTTTCATTTGGACAATCTAAAAGAATAGATTAAATCATCATCAGTTCATGACTTTGACGGTACTTCTCTATTTTAATTCGTTAATGAAAAAAAAAACAGAACATTCTCTTTTCCTTTATAACCTATTATTTTTAGTAAATTGAAAACACTATAGCTACACACAAATGACGAATAGCTACATAAATATTTACATTGACCGAAAGTTTAATGTTCATTCTTCGATGCAATGATATAATGCATTGTAAAAAAGTCGTTTTGAATCCAAAATAATTTGCTCAATGCGAGAATCATTTCTTTTTTGGTCGTTTCATTGAATTCTTCATGGGCAAGAACATATTCGATGAAGGCATGTTCGATATATCCAAGTAAAGCATTGACATGAATATAATCGATGTTAATCGAATGAGTTCCAGCCGTATCCGTATGAATTTGACCGACATGAGAGATATATTCGAGGAAAGCGTCGTTCCAAACGTGTTGTCGAAGGACTCGATCGAAATATTTGCGAATACTATGAATACGAAAGTGCATCTGTTCGGATTCTAATGTCACTTGATTTGGATCGGTGATTAAAACGCCTGCGTAGCCGTGATTTGCTTTGAGAAAATAATTCTTTGTTATGTCATATTCTAATAATTTCTGATAGATTGTATCAGCGACCGATCGAATGAAGTCATGAGACTCTTTTGCAAGTCGATTGAGAGCATCGATATCATGCGAAGTAAAATTAAGAAATTTCGATAGATACTCGAAACGATATCGAATATCAAGTTCTAATTTACGTTTGTCGATGTGTTCGGTCATGAAATTGAGTTCGATATTTCTCTCGAATCGATTGTGATTGATCTTTTTATACGATCTACAGACATCGAACACATGTGTGTGTGTGTTCTTCTCCTCTCGTTGCACTCATCAAATTATCAAAAATAAAGAGCAGAAGTTTCCGTGCGTGCAAGGCCTATTCGCATGATCCCTTTGAAAAAAACGTGCAGCATCTGATTGATATACTAATCGAAAGTGTCGATAGCACACAACATTAACCATACGTGAAACGATCGACTTTTGGATAATATCAATATTTTGTTCTTGTTCGTCTGTCGGTTTGTTTTTATTAATCTTTTTGATTTATTTTTACGTAAATAAAGGAAAAGAAAAGACTAAGGCCAAATAAGTGCTACATTTTTGATTTTCCATTGGTTTGCTTCTTCGACAATATTAAATTCGATATTTTTGCCTGAATATGAAAGTGAATTGGGAAGAGCCATTGAATGAATAGAAAAATCTCGATCAAAACCAAGACATTGAATAAGTCCAAGACGACGATGTTGATCAGTCAACCATTTGACAGTTCCATGTAGTTTTCTATTGACATGAACATCGGATGGATGAAGCATAGATGTAGATTTCTTGTTACGTTCAAGTGTAATTAAATCTCGACAACTAAAACGATAATTAGGTGGTAATTCCATCCATCGATGAGTCACATAAAGATTATCGAGGATAACTTCAAGAAGTTTTTGTTCGAATTCATTTGGATGATGATGATGATTATTATTCAATGTTTTCGAATGAAATTTCCATTGACCATCTAAATATGAAAATCCCCGTCCAACGAATTCGTTCTTCGGTATTTTCCATTGTTTAAAAATCCAATAAAACAATCGACCATGAAGATAAGTTCCATTGTGCTGTTGTTGTTGTCGTTGAGGAATATTCTGCATAATCCAATCGGATTGTTTTATAAAAATATCGCCCGTTCCAAAATCTATTAAACCAACATAATTTTCACTCGGTTCAAAAATATCCGAATTTGAATGAATACGAAGTGTTTCACATTTAATGAACATTGATTCATCTATGGATTCGATAGACGATTGATTTTCATCATTTGTTAACGAATTATCCATTGAATTTAACAAAAACGATGCCAAACAAAATCTGTTTGTTTCTTTTCTTTGTTTAGTCGAAACGTTTATTTCATTCTGTACTCTGGCAAAATAGTTTGTTGTCTTGACTATACTTTTGAATAAATATTAACATCGTTAATGCAACAAAAAGAAAGAGAAGAACACAAAGAAACAACGCATTCGGATTTCAATTCAAGAGGATTTCTCTTTACAGTTAGTTCGAAGATTTTTATAAACATATTTTGTTTAAGAACGTCAATTAAAAGAAAATAAAGAAAAAGCACGATTTATATTCAATTGTTTGAATACAAATTTCGATGATTTTATTGATTCAAGAGAAATAATTATTAATCACTGTTAGTTAGTGATTTGATTTAGAAAAAAATGAATTGAGTATGTTGATAGTTGTCCACCAGGACCATTTAAATTATAATCGAGACCATGTGTACCCCATGGAATTTCAAGGAAATAGTTTGGTATTCGAGATTGTGTTAATTTGTTTGCAAGTCGTCGAGCATGTTCATCGAATACGAGAGCATCAGTGTGTCCATGAATCATCAAAGTTGGTACAGTTTTTTCATTGATATGTTCAATAGGTGAACTCGATACATATCTTTCAGGCATTTCATCATAATCACCACCAAGATAGGTAACAAGAGTTTTATTAGAATCTAAAACGAAAGGATTTGTTGGTGTCATATATCCCCAAATCATATCGACTGGTCCATATAAATCGACAACACCTTTAATACCCATGTCAGACAAAGTATAACCGGCTAAAGCAGAAATTTGGCCACCAGCCGAACGACCAAGAAGAACAAAGTTCTCAATATCAATATTCAATTCATCACCGTGTTCTCGTAAATATTTGAGAGCCGCTTTTGTATCTTCGTTGGGTGATGGATATTTCCATTTGGGTGCTAAACGATAATTAATTGCTGCAACATTATATCCATTCGTTGATAAATAACTATTCAATTCAGGTAATTGTCGACTATCACCCGAAATCCAAGAACCACCATGAATAACGATCACACAAGGTCGTTTACCACCAATCGTCGAATTATAATAATCAAGTTTCAAAGTAATTTCATCATAAGTCACATAGGTCAATGTTTTAAACGGAACTTTTGGTACACTTTTCAATAGTTTAGAAAAACAAAATGGAACCGATAGTTTGTTCTCTCCACGTATTTTTCCAAATGCTTTTTCTAAATCATTCGGTAATTTTTGTGCGATGAAATAAGCTCGTACAATCGGTGATAAATATAAAACAATCGCATAGATGCCAAATAAAATTTCAATGAACGAATTTAAACCAGTAGCAATATCGAAAAGTAACACTATCAATGTCACTCCAATAAACACAATTGAATATTCACCGACAACAACTTGTACTAACCATAATTTTGAAGTTGGTGCTGCAAATACTGTTAACAATGACAATAAAAATAATACCAATAGAATAGCACAACTTATTCTGAAAAATACGAAGACAATCAAGTAAAAAATAATTCTACAAAACATTAACTTACGAATCAAAATAACAGATTAAGAAAAATCCTATCAATCCAGCAAAACGAATGCTTGTTACAAGGTCCATTGCTATTTATGAAATATTCGATGTAAGTATAAGTGTCGTGTTTTTATTACGAATTCAGTGAAGCATAAACAAGTTGACGATCATTAACTTTTCACTAGCAATCATCATCAGAAGGGTAAAAAAACAAACAATATGTGATCGAGTACGCGGGCTTTAGGCACGCGAATACCTAGAGCGATATTTTGTTTACTCGAAAATATCAAAAAAACGAACAATTTCGATTCCATGATTCAGCGATAAAACCTTGATCAGGTGTTGGATCATAACTTGACCATGATAATAATTTAAAGAGAAAAAATGATCTTTTATTATTGGTCTTGTATAACGACCTGAATGTGCTGTTATTAATTCTTCAATTGATGTATTACGTAAAAATTCGAGAACTTTCTCTTTCGATTCAGATTCGATGGTATTCACTCCTAGTTCAAGTTGTTGAAGATATTCGTGTTAAAACAACGTCCAATAATTCGTTGTCAAAAATATTCTCATAAATTCGTCTCAAGTTTCTTTTCAAGTATGATTCATGTATTAATAGTGATAATAATATTCATTCAATGTATAAAAGACTAATTATGTAAAAAGAAAATATCGAACAATCTCAATCGGCATGAATGATATTTTTACTTTGAATATATACATTTGTATAATACAAAGTAAAATATATAATTCGAGAGCAATGATGCATTTTAAAGTGACCCGATTTTGAAGTATCGTTTTTTTCTTCTCTTCTTATTCAAATAAAGCCTATACTCGCTGATAATGTGTATAGAAGTATTTTTATCAAATATCAAACAGAGGTTGGCGTTTTAGTACATTACAATTTCAACTAAACGATGAAAAAAGTTTCGCCAGAGTCAAAAACCGGAATTCACATTTATCTAAGTCAACCACAGAATTTAATTCAAACAGGATTTATGTTTTTAACGTGGCTTACAATGGTAACCGAGAATTTCTTTTTGAGATATATTTCGTTGAATTGATGTATATTTTTTGCAAGGGTATTCATCTTGAATTAATCGGACCAACAATGCCAACTGTAGCAAAGAGTGTTGAAGTTGATTACAATAGTATGGGTTCAGTTCTCGCATGGCGAGGTACAGGTTATTTTACGACGACTATTCTCGGTGCTATTCTATCAAATATTGTCAAAAAACATTCCGAAGGTCTGCTTGTTTGTGCATTTACTTTGGCTGGAATTGGTGAGATTCGATCGAGCTTCAATAATTCTTCATCGATTGAATTTGAATATACGTATTTGTTTGTTTAGCAATTTGTTCGACTCCGTTTATTCGATCGTTGATATTATTGTATTTGGTATTTTTTATTCATGGTATTGGTCATGGATTGACAATGCTAAGTAGCTTGAAAAAAAAACTCATTGAAAATGATAAAAACATTTCTCAACAGGTGGAAACAACATTTTATTGACAATGTGGGGTGTGAATGTGGCAGCTCCATTGAATGGTGTACTGTTAGGATATGGTATCGGTGCTGTCGTAGTTAATTTATTAGTTCGACCATTTCTAACAAAAACGAATTCATCACAATCATCGAATATACTCGTTCCGTATATCGTCACAGCTGTTTTATGTGGTTTAATTGCTCTAGGACATGTGTGTTTCTATTGTCGAACATTAAAATCTCGACGTAGAACACTAGAAGTTCATGAAGCAGGAAGTTGTGTTTCTGTTGACATTAACCCAGAAAATGAAGATTCAAAAGGAAAAAAACGGAATTCATCATCTTATTCGCCTCGTACTTGTGGTCACGGAAGTTTTCAATATGGTTTACTTTTGTCGATTTTCTTTATTAGTACAATATTTTTTATTTTCGGTAATGATGTAACATTTTCCAAATTCTTCTTTACTTTTCTCAAATTCGATGAATACAATATTTCAACGGAAATGGCAAGTTGGAGCATTACTACATATTGGCTCTCGTATGCCGTAATTATATAAGATTTCAATTATTTTTCTATGAAATTCTTTTTTTTGTAAATAGTGCGGACGATTACTTGGAGCCATTGGATCCGTCTATGTACCGGTGAATATTTGTTTGACTCTTGTATGGTCTGCAGCGTTCTCACTTGCTGTTGCTTGGCTAGTTTTTGTGTGGATTATTGGTTTATCTGTAACGAGTTTGTTTATTTTGGGAACTGCAACTGGTCTAGTACTTGCACCTATGGTTCCATTGACGATGGCTTTCTTTAACCAACGATTGAAAGTGGTACCATTTCTACTTGCTCTTGTTCTATGTGGATCATCATCAGGAATGACCATATTACCAAAGTTAGGCGGTAAAATCTATACACGCGTGTATATATACAGTTTTTATTTGATTGAATTTCTGGAATTATTTTAGGTTTAATTCTAAAAACAAATCCAAATCATTTTCCAACGCTTTTATTTATTGGTATTTTAATATCGATTATCTTATTTATTCTTGCCAATGTTGTTCATTTTATTCATCAACGTACAAAGACGAAAACGACTCAAGCAGAAGAAGTTCCCAATAATGAAGATCAAGAATTAGTTAATTATTTAAAAAATTCCGTAGACATCTAAAATAGCTATATTTTTTGATAATATTCAAATATAAAAATCCATCTAGATTAAATATTTATCACACAGGACGAGTTCTTATCTTAAAAATATATTCTCAGGTTTATTAGAAATTCTAAAATATAAAGAGTAAAAGAATAAAAATAAATAATATGCACGTTAATCTACTGTTTATTTTTAACACCCTCAAGAGATTAAAGGGCTTACGTATATTTAATTGAATGTATTTTTAGTTCTCAACAGAACCAAATATAACTACGACAATCGCTTGCAAAACGTGGATTCATTTGACATCAAACATTTTCATGGCTGTTGTTTTAGATCTTCGTGATGATTATAACGGGTTTCTATTTTTGAATTTACTCGTCATATTTATTTCAAATAAAAACAGAAAAAACTTTTTAAATTACATAAATATTTGGTTGAGGTAGTTTTGACATTTGTGTTCCAAGATAAAATCCAGGATGAGGTGGTTGATTATAAGCTGAATTTTGCCAAGCAATGGCAACTCGATATTGTGGATCATGCATAAGTGTATAAATACGAATATCACTCGGTATCGTTGTTGTAAATAATAACAATTGCGTATTATCTTCCGTTCTTAAAAGAACTTCTTCACGCCAATCTCCAAGAATATCAGCTGATATACCAGGATTTCGTTTACTTCCATTATTATCAGTCGCATTTCGATAATTGTAAAAAGAAATCAATCGATTTGAGATATTTTTCGTATAATCCCATTTATCTAATCTCGTTCCATCTAACAATTCACGTGATAAATCTCCATCCCACCAGATACCAAAATTCATCGATGGTGTGTTCGGTGCTATTTGATTGCCTTTACAATCATAGAGACCGCCGACAGCACCCCATACTTCCAAACCTTTATGATGTGGATCAATATCAGCAGCCATAGCTCTGCCAACATCTCCATGACCAGGTTTTCCCCAAAGTGTTTCACCAGTTTTAGCATCATGAAAATTCAACGCTGTTTGTCCATATGATGCTGGTATTTCTTGACATTGCCATACTTCTTGACCTGGCCGATCAGGATCAATATCAGTCATATGAAGAGCATCACCATGTCCAACGCCTGTTGCATATAAACCTTGTCCATTATCATCAATCGTACTTTCTCCATTACATACTTCATCTTTACCATCATCATCAACATCTCCAACAGACATTTGATGATTTCCTTGTCCAGCAAATTTACTATCATCTGGTACACCCGATGAACTATCGAATGTCCAACGATGTTTAAGTGTACCATTTCTCCAATCCCAAGCTAATCGAACTAATCGTGTATAATAACCTCGGCCCGTAATAAAACTCGGTCGTTGACCATCAAGATAAGCAACAGCAGCAATAAAACGATCAACTCGATTTCCATATGAATCACCCCATGCAGAAACATTGCCACGAGGAGGAAGATAATTCGTTGTTGCCATCGCTTCACCTGTTTGTCCATTGAATACAGTTAAATATTCTGGACCATCGAGTATATAACCATTCGAATTTCGATAATCTGCATTTGGATTACCAATAATAGTATTGGCTGCATCTTTTGTACCATCAGCAGTCTTACAGGCAATTTCTGCTTTTCCATCTCCATCAAAATCATAAACCATAAATTGTGTATAATGAGCACCAGCACGTATATTTCTTCCGAGATCAATACGCCATAAATGTGTGCCATTTAATTTATATCCATCAAGATAAACATTTCCTGTGTAACCACTTTGAGAATTGTCACGTGAATTTGTTGGATCCCATTTTAAGATGATGTCATATTCTCCATCTCCATCTAAATCAGCAACACTACAATCATTGGCAGTATATGTATATGAAACACCATCCGGAGTTGTTCCACGTTGAGGAATTTGCAAAGGTATTGCAAGATATGGTTCTTGCCAAACATTTGCTGATTCCGAATACGATTGTTCAATATCATTTTGAACTACGTCTAATCTGTAAATATCATTGATTGTTGTATTATCAATGAAATTTGTACGATCAGTTAATGGTGTTGGTGTGATTCGTGTATTACCTCGATATAAAACAAAGCCTATTGTCGATGGATCTGTACCGAGTAAACGCCAACTTAGAAAAACTTGATCTGAACTTGTTCGTACAGCTACTAGACCTCGATTTAATTTTTCCATTTGTTTGGCTGGTCCAGTTCTCTTCTCATCTAATTTTAGATAAATAAACTTTCAGTAATTGAATTGTTTTTTTTTTACTTTTTTCAATATTGTTTCCATTTATTGTTGACAGAAAACAAAACAGACATCCAACGATAATTACAAATGTTCTATAATATTCCATTTTTTCAAATGTTCTTTTTTTCTATTGTTAATCTTGAAATATGCATTATTTATACTTCCAGTCTGTCCTTGAGTTGTAAGATTAAATTTCAAATATTGAAATTGAAAATAGACTAAATCTGAGTATTAGCATTAAGCACATGTAAATCGATGTTCTTTTTCTTAAAAATATGCTACATTAAAATGATTGTTTATCCCTCGGTTGAAGGAGTAGAGACACAACGATTCAGGTCCACAATTGTCCAGCAGTCAACTTGAGAAATTTGAATTCTCTGCATATCAACGTCGTCATACAATGTGAGTTATCAAGAGAGATATTTATTTTTGAAAAAAAAACAGTCATTTCAAAATTTGGAAGTTCTTTGGAAAATCATAATGAGCAAGTACAAAACAACATTGGATTTCCACAAGTTGATGCAGTACCATAATCAACCCATGGGGCAGAAATTGTATCAGATCCAGTATAAACACAACGATTAGGATTAGTATAAGTAGTAACGGATCCTGTGTATCCAGATCCACAAGTTGTAGTTATACTGATGTAAGATTTTCCCAATGCTTTACATACGGCAGTACAAGAAGCAATTCCATTGACATTACCACAACCAGCATGAAGTCCATACCAAGCATTATTAACATAACTGCCTGAGAAAGTTGTTCCGGACAAATACACAATTGGATAATCGAATCTCATAGCACTGCCAGTATTCGTGGCTGCATAATAACGAACTTTTTGAACACCATGATATCCTGAAGCAGCAAGTTCAACAGCATAATTCTGTGTGCCTGTTACAATAGTAAGAACAGTTGTAGTTGAAACTGTAGTAGTAACCACTGTTGTAGTTGCAACTGTTGTAGTAGCCATTGTTGTAGTGGCAACCGTTGTAGTAGCCACTGTGGTACTAAGTGAAGTACGGCTAGTTGTTGCTAAATATATAATTTGCTTTATAATTAAATAATATCTGAAATCGAATTTCAGTTACTTGTTGTGGTACCTTCCTTGTTTTGTACAAGAAAAACAGCTAATGTAATAAGTCCTGCAAAGACGCCAAGTACCACAAGAGTTGATACAACAAGTAAAAAATATTCTTTAGCAGATAATCCTTTTCCTCTAAACAATGAATAGAATAAAATACTTTTGACTAAATCAATATATGACATACACTGGCTGGTTTGATGAATTCTGTCGAAATGAAGTTTCTGGAATTTGATGAAATGATAGTCCCATATTCTGAGGCTAAATATACAAATGTATTTTAGAATCTATTGGCTAGATTATGTTTCAAACTGTACAAAAATGGTTCCATAGGGATTAGGCTGGGCTTGATACCATCCACGATCTGTTGTGCGAGCTATCCGCATACTTTATTAAAAGCACAGACTGAAAAAATGAATTCTTTTATTTTGTATATGTTTACCAATTTCGCCTTTCTTGAGAATCCATTTACATCTTGAGAAAGAAAGTCCATTAATGGCATTACAAATCTTCATTCTTATTTTGTTTTTTTTAAAATTATCGTTCTTTCTGAGGACATTTGTATTTTAAACGAAAACATTTTCGTATAAGCAAAATTTGACAAACGCAGAAAAAAAAGCTTTCTATCCATATAGTTTGTTTTTGTTCTTTCAAAAATCAGATTTTGAATTGCTTCTTTGATAAATATGAAACTACGGTGAATTGAGAATGAATTTTTGTATTCGAGTATTTCCAAAATCGAGAACATAAAGATTTCCATAAGTATCAAAAGCTAGATCTGCAGGATTACTTAATTGATTCGCTCGTTGACCATCTCCTTTTCCGCCAGCAACAATACGACCTTCTCTCGCGCCTTTTTCCCAACAAACTACACGATAATTAAATTCATCTGCAATATATAAATTGTCTGAATCATCAAGAATAATTCCTGCAGGACCAAGCAATTGTGTTAGTTCATCTCCAGCATCTTCTCCACCAGCAACAATTATACTTTCCGATGAATTATCTGTCAATTTGAATACAGCATTCAAGCACTACAAAAAGAAAAGTACGAATGCAAAATTTTTTCAAAAATGATTAAAATACTAATAACCGAGATATAGATTGAACCATTACTATCGATTGCCAGAGATAAAAAAGGAGAAGAATAAAGATCGATGTCATTTTTGTAAAAGAAATCTTCTGTAACAACTGTTTCAATATCATGTTTATATTTCCATCGTATTATTGTTTGATTTCGAGCATCACCGGTATACAAATATCCTTCTTTATCAATTTCTAAGCCAATACAGTCGATATTTGAGAGAAGAACTTCTCTATCAGTTATATCTCGATGTGACCATCGAACGATGATATCATTTTCATTATCACAAAATATAATTGAATTCGTATTCGTATCAATAATAAGCTCGCCTAATGTCGGAGGATATGTACTCTGCCAATCAAATCCATCACCACCTAAAATGGTTTCACCTGAGTTTGCACCTGCTTTCCATTTCATTATACATTTAGTGAAATCATCAGTAAGATATATTGTTTGATTGTCATCATTGTCAACAAAGAAACCAGTGATATAATAAAGTGCATTCGATGAATTGCCTTCGATCAAAGTAATTCCATTCATATTCCATTTGTCCATTTGTGTAGAATTCATTGTTTCTAGAATGAATTCATAACATAATAACATCAATCGATAAATTTGTATACCTTCTTCTGTTGTCATTATCATTTCTGTTATTACGGTTGCTGTTGTTGTAAGAAATGTACTCGTTAATGTATTTTCTATTCTTCGTTTCGGGAAAATAATAACTGTCGGAATGATACTTGCCGCAATAATGAGAAAGATTCCTATTACAATCAATTGAAATTTTCTATTTTGAATCAATTTGAAAAAAGAATAAGAGGTTGTTTTTGACATTTAGTTGTTTTGATTAATTTGAACTAACGATATATATATATATATTGTAAAAGTTTGCTTTAGTAAAGAATAGCAGATGTGAGATAAATCATTTCTGATTCTTTTATAATTTTACAGTCAAAATCAAATATGTTTTTGTTTTTCTATTTGCTTGTTTGATGTGAAAACATATAAAACAAAGTTACAATTGAATATGAATCTGCTGTTCTCATTCGAATGAATTTGACCGTGAAAGAAAAGTTCGATCGAGCACAGAACGAACGTTAGTAGAGAGACCAATGTGTTTATAAGGGACAAAAACTAGATAAAGTCTGAATAAAAATGGACCAACAGGTGAAAAATAGTTTGAAGTAATAAATTTAAATGTATGTCACATGCTCTGTAATAAAGACGTTTGAATGTTCTTTTATCAGTCTCTCTGTACAAATATATATAAGTTGATTTTAAATAAAAACCACGCGTATAGTCGAGATAAAAACAAATAAATAAATAAAAGGTGAAAACGAGCATTTTCTTTTTATTCTATTCAACTATCTCACTATTAAACTATGACAAGCGCATCCTCCTCAAATAATAAAAATGTACCAACAGATCAATTTCCATCTGAAAATGGTATCTTTTTCCCATATCCTCAAACTCCAACATCCACAACAGATCCTTTACAAAGTACGAGTGCACCCAACTCACGAGTTTATCTTAATATGGGCAACAACAGTCAACGAAGAGAACGTACTGCAGTCGAACTAACAGCAACAACACCCGAATCACCAGGTACATCAAATCCATATACGAATTATCCATTACCTTCATCGACAATGCAAGGACAAAATAATTATCAACGTCCTCATCGGACCAAAGCTCGAAATCGTTATCCCTATGTGCCTTTCTATGGACGTCGACGACCAAAAATACTTAATGGTAGACAACAAATAACAGAATTGACTATTTCTAAGAAATATCGTTTTATTTTAAGCTCCTGCATTAGGATTATACACATCAAATGACAACAGACAAGATAAAACATCATCATTGAGACATAAACGAGATGAATTTGAAGATGAAGAAGGTATTTCGTTCGGTTTATTTACTAGGGAATGTTTGATTATAATTTAATTTAATTGTTAGACAATCGACCACCGAGAAGCTTTTGGGTTGTTTTACGTTTGATTTTCTTTGTTCTTGCAATTGAATTTATGGAAGCACTTGAAATAGCTCTTACTGTACCAATTTTAACAAAATTACATGTAGATGAATCGTATGTTCTCATAAAATGAAAATTAATTTCTATTGAAAATCTTCTTTTCGTTTGTTCGTCAAGATACTATTCGTTGGCTTGGGTTGTAAGTCCAATTATTGGTTTTTTTCTTCAGCCTGTTATTGGCATGTGGAGTGATACATTAAAATGTCGATGGGGAAGACGAAGACCATTTATTTTAGCATTCGCTATTGGCGCTTATTTGGGCATTGCATTAATTTTGAATAGTGCTGACTTAGGTGTGATACTTGGTGATGATCTTGCGTCTGAACATGTTTGTTTGTTTATTTATCTTATTTATTGTCAATATTGTTTAATCTTCTTTGTGTTTAAGACTGTTCCGATTCGAGCAGTACTGTTAATAGGTGTTGGTGTTACTTTACTCGGTAGACACAAAAGAAAATCAATTGAGATTAAAATATGTTGAATTTAGATTTTTGTGGCGATACTGCTAATTCACCTATACGTGCTTATTTAATCGATACAATGAATTCAAGAGATCAAGAACGAGGATTTATTCTACATGCTATTCTTGGTAAATAATTTCAATGCTTTCGAAATTATTTTCATTTTATATTTTAGGAGGTAAAACTGTTCATATTTAACGAACGAACGAACGAACGAACAGAAAAAGAATAATATTTTTTTTCAAATTCAAAGGAATCGGCGGCGGATTAGGTTTCACTGCAGGTACAATCAAATGGCCAGCTGTTCCAATATTTCGATCCGAAGGTAATTCTATAAAAAAACAAACGAATAAATTTTTGTTGTTGGTGTTGTTAAATCTAGGTGGTGATTTTAGTATAATATTTTTTATCGCAACTTTTGTCGCTGTTGTAAGTACAATCTTAACATTGACAAGTGTTCGTGAAGAACCATTACCACTTCCATCCGCGTCGAATGAAAATGAATATCGAAAAAATTCACATGAACGTGGTTTAGAAGATTTTCATGAAACAACAGAAATCGAATTAGATGAACGACGTCCACTACTTCTATCCGATCAACATAGTTCACGAACAACAACTTTACAACGAAAACCAAAACGACAAAAATCGAATCGATACATCAACGATTTGAAACAATATGAAGGATTTCTCGAATTTGATCCAGCAACAGGCGAACGTGTTCCTTATGATCATGTGACAGAAACACAAAATCACACTGTTTTATTGGAAACACTCGAGAATACTCATCAATCGACTTCGACACGAATAACACCTTCTGATTCAACAAATCGTACGGTCTTACAATCACAAGAATTTGGCAATGAACTTCAACAAAAAGCTAAATTAGTTAAATTAGGTATTCACTGGATTTCTCATCGATTGAATTGAATTTTGTTTCGCAGGTCTTATGCGACGTTCGGACTATGACGATGAGAACGAAGTCGAGAAAAATGTGACAATTAAATCAATGATTATATCTATGATTCGAGTAGGTCTTTTCTTTGTTGAAATATTGATTTTTCGAAGTTGAAAAAATCTCATTAGATGCCTTCTCGACTATGGAAATTAATGATTTGTCAAATCATCGGTTCTGCTGGTTACTATGCAACTCATTTATATTTTACTGAATTCATGGCAGTGGTAATTAGTTTGAATAAAACTCTCGTAATTATTTGATTGAATTTTGTCAAGGAAGTGTATAATGGAACGGTTGCACATGATTCTCATGCACCACCAAATCCTGAGTTTGAACTAGGTGTCGAAATGGGTTGTTGGGGTTTATTTGTATTCGCAGTGAGTGGTGCTGTTTATGCGTGTAAGTTCGAAATTCAATGAAAATGATTCTCTTTATTCGAAATGATTCGATTTTTAGTTTGTTTGGAATGTGGAATTGCAGAAAGAGTTTCTTTGAAATTACTCTATTTCATCGGTTATTTTGTTTATGTTATTGGTTGTACAGTTAATTTTTTCGTTCAACAAGTTGTTGTCAATATTGCAATGTGTTTTACTTGTAAGTTCTTCTTTGAAAAGAGAGAAAAAGAGAGAGAGAGAGAGACAAACAAAAAAACATCGAATTCTAGTTGGAATATTGGTTGTCTCATTGAAAACTCTTCCGTTTCAAATGCTTGCTCAATTCCATGCCGATGAAACTGTAAAAAATTTATTTCTCGTACAACGTAAAACATAAATTTGTTTTCTATAGTATCGAAATCGAGATGGATCGCGACGTGGTATTGGAATTGATTGTTCACTGTTGAATAGTTGTATTTTTCTTGGTGAATTAATCATTGCTGCATCTCTGAGTCCATTAGTGAAGGTGACTGCTGTCAAATATTGTATGCTCGTAGCTGCTGTATTGACATTTTTGGGAAATATTTCTATGCTGTTTTTATTTTATTTATCACGCTGACAAATAAAAGTGTTAAACGATATCTATTAATCTTGTATTGCAATAATAACGACAAGAAATATAATGAAATAGTTTTCTAATTAAATTTCGAAATTGTTTTCTAACTGATGGAGAAACCAGCATGTAGATATAGAAACTACATGAATAACCAATATAACCGAAATTTCCTGTAAACATAAACGCAAAATTTTCTGCAGCTAATCGATATGAACTTTTCGATATTGACGCAGTAACTAAACTATAAATGATTTGTACTGTATAAATCGTTACGCTAATTAAAACAAGTACACTTTGAATACTAATCATTTTTGTTAATTGTTGTTGAACTTGCGTACGTATTTGCAGATGGTGTAAATGATTGACATTTGTATATGTTAAAATGGCAAAAACAATCATGATACTTGTCGGAATAATGCCAAGTAGAAGAGGTGTAACGAAATAAGCAACATAAGTTGCATAAATTGCATTCGATGCAAGTGAACATGATGTTACATTTGTAATTTGAGAGGTACTGATTCGATTATAGATGATTGCTGGGATTGATTGAAAAAACGAGAGTAAAATTGTAATTAAAATAAAATAACGAGCTGTTTTCATTGATGAGAATTGACGAACACGAATATTTGCTGATGTTGATAAATATTGATCGACCATTGCCCAAGCGGTACAAAATAAAGAAATAATTGTAGCTGAATGGCCGAGATATTGGCGTAATTTACACCATGCCAATGAGCTCGTTGCAGGATCCAAATTAAAATTTGGCAGAACGAAACGAGAAAGAAACGACACATTAAATATGACGAGATTACTGATAAATGAGAGCAACATATAAATTATTGATGGATTTGTTTTCCATCGCTTGAATGAAATAAATATTAATGAACATAAAATGTTACTTAGAACACCAGAAACATAAAAAAATAAGCCCAAAAATGGATTGATTTGTTTACTCAGAGAAATTAAGTGACCAGCATCGAACGATGACATTGAATAAAAATGAAACCTACTCACTTATTTCATCTCATTTTAATCCGATTTTATCTTATAATGAGTTCACTAATTATTCTGTTAAAAATAATAAGAGATCTTTGATCTCCTCGATGAAAGCATACGCATTCACTTGTACTATATAAATATCTATTAATTAATTCGGCATTATTCTAATTAAAGAGCAAGTGCTTTACGTTTTACTTTCAATATTGTTGAGTCGTTTCGAAGGTTCATCTTAAACCTTAAAGTATATTTACAATTAATGAATAACAATGGTGGTTAAACATCCTGATTTTTCACCCTTTCTCCTGATCAAAAATTCTCCTGAATTCAGGAACTGATTTTGAAGATTTTCTACTGATTACTTCTGATTTTCAAATTTTCATAGAATTTTAATTTTGTCTATATTTTTAATCAGTTAAGAAGATTTGAGATAATATCGAATTTAGCTTAGAGACAGAAGATTGCAAAATCTTAGATAATTTTCTTTTTTATCTCATAAGTAAAGGATAATAACTCAAATGAGTCGCGTGATTATGAAACAAGACGATTCGAATAATAAGGAACAAGTTTGATAAATTTCTATTAGAAGAATATGTTGTTTCGGTAGAAAAAATATACACTGACAGAGAAACGTTTGATTAGAGTGGATCATTTTAATTTCACGATTATTAAAAGTTAAAACTAGAAAATTCACAAAAAGGAAAGTATAAGAAGTTCGTTTATTTTTATTCTGCGTTCAAAATGGTTAACGTAGCTGGACATTAGTATTTATCATACCTAGTTGCTGTTATACTATTCTCAAGATAGCATTACAATTTCAAAAAATTCAAAATTTGTTACATTCTCATTAATATTGAAGTAAGTCCCCCCATCATAATAAAAGCCGCCCGGATTATAAGCCCTCTCTAAGGCTAAGGCGAGCACTGCGTCAAACATATGAGAAGCCCCTTGGATTTTTGAAAAAAAAATAGAGTTTGTTTTTGGCTCAAAATTACACTCAAAACTAAATTGGATGTTTTTCAATGTTTGTTTTTATTTTTGAAATGAGAAAATAAATAAATAAATTTTCTTAATTGAAACACACAGATTAGTTTCTTCGACGTTGAAGATTATTTCTAAAAGCGATGAAACCAATTCGACTTAAATAGATTTGTCGTTGTCGTTGCATAGTTGTTGTTATTGGATGATAATCTTTCGGTCGATCTTTTTTTATATTGATCGATGAATCGACAACTTCACTCGGAATTTCTGTATCAAGTGTATCGAGAAAATATTTCGTTAGACCATCAAGTATATCAACACAATGTACACGATCATTCTCACAAATCGGTAAATCCATGGCAACAAGAACGAAATAATTCGGCTTTGGAATACGTAATGGAGCTTCTAATTGATCGACAAAATCCGATAATTGTTTATATTGAATAAATTGTGAACCCGATGGATCGATATGTTGCCATTTTTCATAATACATATCATAATCATCATCGGTTAAACCCTTGAAGAAAATGAATTCAATTGAATAAACATATACGTATCTATCTACTTGTTGAACTTCTTCTTGAGCTTGAGAAAAATTCTCTAAAATAACCGCAATGTACATATTGACCTATGTTAATAAATGCAAAACAAACAGAAATTTAGAAAATACAAATCGATTTTAGTTTATTTACGACAACAAGAGATGTAATAATAACATAAGTAACAAGAAATGGTATTGCAATAAGTGTATTTCCACAATCACCTCGATGTGATGGTAAATCTAAATTCGAATCACAATCAGGCGGTTGATCATTTGTCAATGCTTGATAAACCGATGACCAACCGGCCGTTGTACACATTTGAAAAAGAACAATCATCGAATTTGGAAATGTTTCGAAATTAAATAAATCAGTAAGACCAGCTGTCTTTTTGACATAAGCAAAAAACGCCATTCCAAAGATCGAATAAATGAACATGATTAGAAAAAGTAAAAGTCCAATGTTGAACAAAGCCGGCAGAGAAACAGCCAAGGCAAATAATAATGTTCGAATACCTTTAGCTCCTTTGACAAGTCGAAGAATTCGTCCGATACGTACAACACGAACAACACGTAATAATGTTGGATTAACAAAGAAATTTGCAATCACTTCGCCTAGAATTTGTTCTAAAAAACACACACACACAGAAACGTTTTGTTTTCATGAAATTTCGAATCTGTACCGAGAATCGATGCAACAACGATCGTAAAATCGAATAAATTCCACGCAATTGTAAAATATTTCAAATTCAATGCAATGATTTTCATCAAACATTCCAAAGTAAATCTAAAATTTCAATTTCCAAACAAAACAGATTCATTTCATTGAACTCTTACATTCCAACAAAAATCGTATTTATCCATTCGAGAACAATATCATACGTTGAACTTTGGTGATAATGCTCGAGACACATACAAAACATATTTAATAGAATACAAATCATTATAAAAATATCGAATTTAGGATTTGTTGTTAAATCAAAAAGAAATCTGCCGAATACGAACTAGAAAACAAAATAAATTTGTCAATCGATTGAAAACTATTTTATACATTTGGTCTCGGTAAAGCTTTTGTTGGCTTTTTATTTCCGAATTTTTTCATTGCATTGTAATAAATCTTCTGATTTTCTGTCATAAACATTTCGATTGTTCGTCCACCTAACTACAAAACAAAACAAAATGTTCCAAAGAAAAATCACTTCAAATTCGAGTGCTTAACTTTCGTTTTTGTTGATTAAAATTATCGATAACAACACCAATGAACAAATTCAACGTAAAAAACGAACCAAAAATTATAAAAAATATAAAATACAAAAGTATATAAACATTCTTCTCGTATTCAGGCTGAAGATCAATCTAAAAACGAACAAATTGAAATCAACATAAAACCGGTCGATTCAATTTTACATCTTTAGCATCACTTGCATCGGCCATAATTTCCACCCAACCTTTGAATGTTGCCTGTCGAAAAGCAAAACAATATCAATTTAATTGAAGATTTCTTTTTCTCTTACAATTTGAAATAAAGCTAAATAACCATTGAAAACATCATCGAAATTGATTCTCGAATTTTCCCAAGTGAAATTTTTGATTAAACAATCATTTCGATTTCGAATATTTTCTTTGACATCAATAGGATCGTGTGTATTCGGATAAACACATTTGTAAAATTTTCCACCGAATAATTGCACGCCCATTATCGAAAATATCAACCAAAAAACGAGACAAACAAGTAGAACATTAAAAATCGCTGGAATAGCGCCCATTAAAGCGTGAATAACAACCTGAAAAACAACACCGATTCATTTTGATATTAAATTTTTCATTTTTTTATATACTCGAATGCCTTCGAATCGTGATAATGCTCGTAGAGGACGAAGTGCTCTCAATGTTTTCATAGATTTTATTGCTGGAATATGAGCGATATCGAGTAAATCCAAGAGACTACCGAATATACTGATTAAAACAATGATAAAATCAAGTCGATTCCAACTCGTTGAAAAGTAATTTTTCGGTCCATAAGCAAACCATTTCAAAAGCAATTCAATTGTGAAGACTATTGTGAAAATCTTGTCGAATATCGATAAAACTTTCGAGAAAATCACTTGTTCTCGAGTGTATCGATCTTCCAAAGCCTTTTTTTTTTGAAAGGAAAATTCTCTATTCAACAATTTTCGAATATTCGATCAACTTACAAGTGTAATACTACTGATTAAAATCGTTCCAATAATAAACCATTCGAAAAATGGTTGTTCAACAAATCGATGAGCTAAACGACGAATATTTAACCAACGATTTTTCATTCGTTTTGAGATTAGTTTCGAACAGCAAGTGAAATGTTTCGAAATTGCATTTGGACAACAATCAGGTGGACGAGTAACAACAGTTTCTGTTTCTTCATCGGGACAAATCGAGATTATTTGAGAGTTATTCATTGTTTGCATTTCAATCACGAGATCGCTCGGCTCTTTTCGAGAGAAAAACGTTCGTATTCGATTGATTGCTTCGGCAATTTTATTTTCATCGTCTTCCGTTTCGGTTTCTGTCAACACATCCGAACTGAATGAAGCGAGTAAAAGAGCCAAAAACAAATTCAATATCTCAACAACAAAGCAAAAACAAAAGTTAAATAAAACAATCGGATTTCAATTTCATACAACGAGATTTCCAACGACGAATGTGAGCAGAAAAAATGGAATACACGGCCAACCAGCACATTCAAGACAGATCCACATTAATTCAACCCATTCACCACATAAAACACGAAATACAATTCTAAAGACAAACGAAAAACAAAAAAAAAACTTTCATTTTTCGTCGAAATTCTCTTCTGCTTACAAAAATGAATGAAAAAAGTCGGTGAAATTCCAACGTGGAATATCTTTTCCAAATTTATCGGCATATTTCTGACCGAATAACTGCATGCCCATAACCGCAAAGATAAAGATAATTATTCCGAGAATTAATGTTAAATTGCCGAGTGCACCGATCGATTGACCAATAATCGATATTAGACGATTCAATGTTTGCCAAGATTTAGCCAATTTAAATACACGTAACTTTATCGAACAAAGATTGTCAAAAACAAAACCAAATTTCAATAATAGAGAAGAAGGTCTCTTACCAATCGAAATGAACGTAGAACACTCAAGCCTTTGACATTGGCAAGACTTAATTCAATTAAACTAACAGTTACAATCAAAAAATCGAATACATTCCAACCATTTCGAAAGTATTTCATCGGCGTCATTGCAATTATCTTCAACACCGATTCAGCTGTAAATATGCCCGTAAAAATATAATTTCCTATTGTTAAAATAGTTGTCATTTGTTCGCCTTGACCTGGCCGATCAAGTGCCATACATAATGTATTCAAGATTATACAGATCGTTATAAATAAATCAGCAAATGCGTCTAAGATCACTAAACTTACTATTGACTTGAAACAGAAAAGAAAACGAACGATCCATTTTCGAGATTCTCATTAACATAGACAGAAAAAACGTTTACTCGGATTTTGCTGAAACAATTCCATTGGCAAGAATAGACTTTGAGATATTTCAAAAGAGGAAATCTTTGTTGTTGAGTTTTATCTGAGATTTGATTCGATTGATTGGCAATCGTTATCGATGGTTTCGATTGAGATAATTCAGCTTGAACTTGTTTTTGTTGTTCTAAGTACGATCTCGAGACAATGGCTAAGATTAAATTGACTAGATAAAATGATCCGAAAAAGATCACAGTTAGAAAATAGAAAAAATGATATCGACCAGCTGCTGATAAGACCTGAAATCGAAATTTTACTTTTCGAGAAAATTTGTTTTTGGTTTTCATTTACTAGTTGATAAAGATTTTCCCAATAATCCTGTGTCATTAATCGAAAACAAGCAAGCATTGACCAACCGAAATTATCAAAACTAAAACGCTTGAACTCGACATTTGACTGTGAAAACATGCAAAAGAAATTACTTTGTATAACCAAAATCCGGACTAATCGAGAGAAAGAGAAAAATGTTAATCAATTTTTTTTATAAAAAAAATGAAATGCAAAACTAGTTTACTTGTCACCTCGGTTTTTCCAACAAACATATCCTTGAGGACATTTCGTAGCTCCACTTGCATTCCCACAGAGAAGATAATTTCCATTCTCTTTATACCAATGACCTTTGAAAATTGATTTGTCAATCAAATCTACTTATTACATTATATAAAACTAATTATATACTTTCATTATCAATTTCTTTTAAATAAGATCGATATGAAACATTCAACTGAAAGGATGGCACACATTTTTGTCGAAGTACACCCATATAAAGTTGTAATCCAACCTAGAACAATTCAGAATACGCTGAACATTCAGTTTTTTTACTCAGTTGAAAAATATCGAACGAGAGCAAATATTGATAAAATAAAAGTTGATAAAACTGCCACATCTTTCAAAGCAAAAAACGATTGTATCAAAGCATTAACAATCGTTTTTAAACCTTAAAAAAAAGACAAAACAATCACCGAATCTTCTCTATCAAATACAAATTTTTACCAGGTATAACGGCAACAGTTTTCAATGCTCGTAAAACACGAAATGTTCGTAAAACAGCAACATTTCCCAAATCAACAAATATTGTTACATATCTATTTATATATAAATAAACGAATAACCTTAGATTTCTTCTAGTCGTCTGTTTTTTCTATTCCTACGCAAGTACGATAACCACAAAATCTAACCAATTCCATGCATCACGTAAGAACGTATATTTCTCCAAAATAAATCCTCTTGCTATGCATTTAATCAATGCTTCCAATGTATAAATTACCGTAAAAATATATCTATTCATTTCAATTTTCAATTTAGAAATCTCGAATAAAAAATTAGAATTGAAAACTTACTCAATGATATCTGGTGTATCTTTCATTGTCATAAATATACAGTTGGTTAGAATAGTTATCATAACGAATGTACTGAAATATGGATGAGTTAATATGCGTATGGCTAACCGACGAAAAATATTCAACGGAGAAAATAAAAAACAAGATGATGTCGAACTAAATCGAAATATTGTTTTATTTCGATTGATAACTACGAATATCTATGATTTTGAAATAAATAAAAAAAAACAAAGATTTATTTTATAATTCGTATGTCGTTAACATACATTTTTATCACGATAATAATCATCGATTTCTTCGATTGGTTTTCCAATAAGTTCATCAGGAAATCTACTTTGTAAAACTTCTGGTAATGTTTGTTCAACAGCCAATTCTTTATTTGGTATTTCTTTTGTTTCATTATTTCGATTCGATTTCAAATTTTTCAATGATTCCAAAGTCAACTCACGAAAAACTATTGTTTCATACTGCATTGATAAATAATATACAGTCTTCTTCTTCTTCTTCTTCCTTTTCCTATTATCGTCGTATCTGTATGATGTATTTGTACTGGAAGAAGGTTTGTACAGAACGAAATATGCGATGCATCCAAAGAGCATCTATTAACAACATCTTGAGAAACAATAAAATATGTATAAATCTAATTACACGACAAAAGGTTGCATCGATACAATCGACCAATTGGGCTTGGATTTCAAATTAAAAGAAAATAGTATTACGTTTTTTTTTTGTTTATTTGTTTACTTTCAATGTCATTTGACTGAACTAATTATCATAATAAATTCAAATGTATTTTCATATTTCGAGTTTTCAATGAACAGTTGAAAATAAAACACGTGAATAACGAATAAGAGTTCTTAACTGTTATGTGCATGCGCATATATAAATATGGACGATAACATATCTGTTCTGTTAAACGAGAAAAAAGCATGTTATTAATCATTTGCTCGAAAGAAACAAAAAAAATATATAATTAAGAACCAATAACTGTCGGCTATCAATTGCGAGAAAAGACAAACAATTCTTTTTCA
>Ga0209922_101301_pt1 | contig 24634 bp, 18 predicted proteins | sample ThiBiot_500_biof_FD_183946 | JGI IMG/M metagenome (GOLD analysis project Ga0209922, IMG submission 183946) | Wastewater bioreactor microbial communities from Cape Town, South Africa - Thiocy_expt_500_biof (SPAdes) | ecosystem: Engineered > Bioreactor > Thiocyanate-remediating > Anaerobic-Aerobic ... | reverse complement strand
AACAGTTTTATCTACTGAATCGACAAGTGAATTTACAATGAAGACTGCTGAGTCACTAAGTTCAACGGCTGATTCAATAATAACATTCACAACAGATTCGAAAATTTCACCGATAAACACTATAACATCTGTAGTTACAGGATCAATGAGTGTGGGTGTGACTACTGAAGCAGCAACTACTAATACTGAGTTGGTAAGTAATACCATGGAATCTACTGAGGACACGATCATTACAAGTGGAGCATCGAAGATGGATGGCTCAACAAATCCAACTATACTATCAACAAAAGGTACTGCTGAATCAACCAGTGCGAGCACAGAACTGACGTTGAAAACCGGAAATCAAGAAATCACAACGGAACTAACAACAGAATCAACAATGCAATCTGTAGTATCATTAACAACGGAAAAAATTGAGACTACAGTGAAGGAGACAACGACAAACATAGATTCCACATTCGTATCTACGGCAGAATCAACAGTTGAAACAGCAACTATAACATAACTTCATTCATTTCTTGAGGGTCAACTTAAAGCATCAAGAATGTTTCTTCAATTGATGACTTTCAGAGGGGAGTTTCATCTGTAAAAATGGAAACAAAACAAAAACACAATTATTGCAGTAATATTATTTTTTTATATTTTATGTGATTTCTCTCTTATGGACTTCTCATAACAAAGAATAAATCAATACTGACACCCAAAAGAAAAACATGAAAATATAGCTATATTTGCATTTAATTAAAAGACAGTATAAACAATAGCCCAATCATGAAGCATCGAATTCGTATAAATCTTGAGGGTGAGAGTAGTTCACTCAATCTTTTGGATACTCCATTTGATGCACCGTATTATAAAATGGAATAATAGTAGATCAATGGCAAAATATCTACGTATGTTGTGATCGTCTCAATAATCGAGTTCAATGAACTGTAAAAAGTTTTATTCTAAAACAAGCAAAAAATCTACCACCATAAAAAGACTTTGCCATTAGCAGAATTTAACGTATAATTGTCAAGAAGTTGTTCGTTTGAAATCACTCGTTGGATATCTTCAGTAAACCTCGAACATTTTGTGAAACATATTGACGATAGATAACGTTTTTTCTTCTCACATTTGAATAATAAATATCGAATGATTGGTTTCAAATCATCATTTGCTACGTTTACTGTCAAACATTCTAATCGACAACAAAGAGCAGTAATCAATTGTACTTTTTTCAATCGAATTAGTTGTCTAATCGTCAGATGAGAAATCATATTTGTATTCGAAACTAAACGAAATAAATCTGTCTGCTGAATTACGGTGAATTTTGTTCGACCGAGTGGTAGAGTATTCAAATTTAATGTATGAATATTTGGTGAATAAGATAATAATTCAAGAATTTGTTCAAAATGAAATCGATCACAATTTAAAGTTAATTCAGTTAGATTTCGTAACGAAATCAGATGACTAAAATCGTTCAGAAATGTATTTCGTTTCAAATTGAATCTGCTCGAAAGTGTCACTTGAGTTACATTAGAAAAACACGTTGGAAACGTTCGCATTGCTTCGGAACTGTGAATATAAAGTTGTTTAACTGAATTCATATTTTCATTGATTTGATTCGATGTTTCATTGTATATGATAAATATATGCCTGTATGGATTTGCTGAATATAAATATGCTAATTCTCCGAATGATGTACTAAAGTAACAGCAATTAAAAAACCATTGACGTGAAGACCAAAATATCGAATTGAATTTTTTCACATAATTATCAATTATATGTTGGTCGATTTGAGCAAACCATATACGAAATTGTTGTTCGAAATTAAATATGCGTAGATTGGGTAAAGTTGTGGAAATTAATTGTTCCCATTCGTCAGCATTTAAATACTGACTGAAATAATTTGAGAAACATTCGTTAGAAAATGTTAAACGTGAAATTTGTGTGAAATAATCATGAATTAACAATTTAAAATCATCGAATTCAATGCCGCTCATTCGACAACACACACTAGTCAAATGTATCAATGTACTTGCACGTTGTTGACCTCGTTTTCGATATGACATTTTAAACTTATTCAATGATAAATGACGAAGTTTTGGGACATATGATAATAAACTATCGATTTCATCAAATTCAATTTCATTATGTAAAATAAGAGTTTCTATCGAACTAAATCTATCCGTAGCAAAAGGTAACCATTCATCAAATTTTGTAATTTCGATTTTTGTTTCAAAATATTTCAATGCAGGTAAATGGAAAATTTTCTGATAGAATTCAATTGATTGTTTGATTTCATCTACAGATGCGATTGTTAATGAAGTAAGATGAGGTAGATAAGATATTGCATCGAGTAATCTGTCGATATCGACTGATAGAATATCATGAATGATTAATGTTTTGAGTTGAATGAAATTATTCATGATCAATAGTAGATCTGTACTCATACCAGCAGCGAATGAATTCGAAAATTGAATTGATTCTACTCGATTTAGATGTGGTTTGATAAGATCATTGATATAATTATGAAATGTCGGCTTTGTAATCGATGAAATATGAATTCGAATGGGTAGATTGGAACGAATAAGAAGATTTTGAAAACGTTGATTGAGATTAAAGAAACTTTCGTAGACATGATGAGAATTGAGATATTCGAATATATCATAAATAATTTCATTCGAAAGATTTTCAAATGAATTCGAATGTTTGATTTTACATCTTTTTATTTGATGCATAAACATAATTCATCTAACTTCGAAATATATTACCAACCACGAGAAAAACGCACACATGTGGTACGTAGATACGTGACGTATCAAGTTACAGGACGACAAAAGAAAGGAAGTAAAAAACATGTTATTGAAATGATTCATCTTATAGTAGTTGAGAGTGAGTGCTGCAATGCGATAACGATTTCAAATCTTTAAAATTAAAGTTGATTGTTCATTGTCGTACGATTTTTTTAAAATAAATCTTTCGTTTTTGTCTATAAAATGATAGATTCTCTACGTCATTTCAGAAATTAGATAAAACTCGTTCTCTTTTCTTCTCGATGAATAATCTATGTCATATTAAGATAATGCAACCAACTCATAAAAATATTCGAGAACGAATTCTGGTTTACACAATAAAATGACGTCATTTTTTTGTTGATGTTTTGTAAATAAATATGATAAGATAAATTTGTTAACTATAAAATTAAAAAGATGCATTTTCATTTCATAAGAACAAAATAGAAATGAAGACTCAGATTATTTTAATTTACAGTATTTTATTTATTATAATTCGTAAGTAAAGATGATATTTATTGAAACATGAAATAACTGTTGAAAGTTTAGCAATATATGACACAGTAGCCATTCAAGAACAGGCACAAGCTTCTTCTACTGCTCGTCCACCAACAACAGGTCGACCAACTACTCGACCAGCAACAACACGCCCAACTTATTACCCAACAACACGTACAACTTATTACCCAACCACTCGTTATACAACTCCTCCTCCAAGAGTCTACTGTTATACATGTGCAATGGACAGATGTCCACTTCCATTCAAGTCATATGGTGTTTCAACTGTTTATTCACCAAATGGCTGGTGTATTGTATGTGACGAATAGTTTATTTTGAGAATATTAATTTGTATCTATTTTAGCGATCGAGTTACAATTCTTTTACAAATGTTACTGCTGAAAGAGGAATTGATCAATATAATTATTGTTATTATAAAGGTTCTGGATGTCAGTGGGACGGCCTTTACTATAGATGTTGCTGTCATTCAAATCTTTGTAACAAATCTAATCACAGTTTTAACTTCAGTTTTGTTGCTTTTATATTTTGTTTATTTATCAATACATACTTATATAGTCATTAGACAATGTGTTTCAGCGTGATTTGTCAATGATCCAACCTAAAGATAAAAATAAATAAATAAATAATTCATATTCAGCGAGAAACAAACTAATAATCCATCGGATTGTCATGATACACTGCTGATGCTAATGAGAGAAAAAGAAAGAAAACAACAGGTTCTTCAGGATTTTTCTGTTACTAGAAAAATGTTTATTCCAATCTATTAGTTCATTTTGTCTGGTTGATTTTTGTTATGATGTTGATTTTATTTAATTTTGGATCTAATCTGTTTTATACTGTGATTGCTACAGCCGATTATTCGAATGTTGGATGAGATTTGCTTGTGGGATTTTTTTCCGAAGTTAGAGATTGCTTCCACCGAATTAAATAATTTCTAAGTCAAACAAAAATCTCCTGAGCTTCATCTAAAGCCGTTTCATCCACAGTTGATTGAAAGCAGAGTTAAGATCAATAAACGAGATAGTGTCAGGAATCATTTCTCATATAACTCTGAAAAACAAAGTAGTAGCAAAATTGGACCAGCATCATTAGGATTCTTAATAGTTGAATTTGATTTAGATAGGAGAATGATTTTGACTCTGCGAGACAAGAACCAACGTTCTTTCTTTTAGAAAAAAAGACTAATAATTATCATAAATGCGTATTTCACTGAGTTTTTTGTTTTGTCTATAAAATGATAGATTCTCTACGTCATTTCAGAGATTAGATAAAACTCATTCTCTCTTCTTCTCGATGAATAATCTATGTCATATTCTAGGCTGACACAAGAAAATGACGTCGTTATCTTGTTGATCTTTTATAAATAAATATGATAAGATAAATTCGTTAACTATAAAGTTAAAAAGATACATTTTCATTTCATAAAAACGAAATAGAAATGAAGACTCAGATCATTTTAACTTTAAGCATTTTATTTATTATAATTCGTAAGTAAAGATGATATTTATTGAAACATGAAATAACCGCTGAAAGTTTAGCAATATATGAAGCAGTAGTCATTCAAGCACAAGCACAAACCACTTTTCGAGCAACCACTCGTCGACCAACCACTCGTCGAACAACCACTCGTTCAACTCCTCCTCCAAAAGTCTATTGTTATACATGTACAATGCAAACATGTCCACTTCCATTTACGCCATATCGTGTTTCAAGTGATTATTCACCAAATCGCTGGTGTATTGTATGTGACGAATAGTTTAATTTGGAAATATTATAATTTGTATCTATTCTAGCGATTAAGTTACCATTATTTTACAAATGTTAGTGCTGAACGAGGAATTGATAAAGATAACTATTGTTATTATAAAGGTTCAGGATGTCATTGGGACGGTCTTTATTTTAGATGTTGCTGTAATTCAAATCTTTGTAACAAATCTAATCACAGTTTTAACTTCAGTTTTGTCGCTTTTATATTTTGTTTATTTATCAAAACATACTTATATAGTCATTAGACAATGTGTTTCATCGTGATTTGTCAATGGTCCAACCTAAAGATAAAAATGAATAAATAATTCATATTCGGTGAGAAACAAACTAATAATCCATCAGATTGCCATTGATCATTGAAATCAAGATAGAAACAACCGGATTGATAGGCACGAACACGATAGTTAGATGTAAAAACAAACGGTTCCTTGATATCTAATTTCGTTGTTCCATTCGAACAGTATTCTTCAAGTTCATCTTCTCTTAATTCTCGAATTCCATAGACAATTGAATGATGTCCATGTGTTTTTTCATTGTTAAGAAAATGCTTGTAATATTCATTCTGAATTAGATCTCTATTCGAACACAATACAACCGAATTGTTTATTCCAATAGGTTCTTGAGGATCGAATTCATAGATGAATAGATAAGACAAATTTACTTGTAATGGATATAATTCAAAGTGAATTGAATATGTTAAATTTTGATGATCATCTTGGGTTAAATTAAACCGATGATAATTGAAGAATGATCTCTTCGAATTTTTTAATAAAGTAACATTTTGAATAACTAAAGGTGGAAATGATAAATTTGGATCTCGTGGAATAAAAAATTGTTTTCGATCTGTGATGAAATATTCATCTACGAATGACAATGATCGTGACAGATTTGTACGAGATGGATAATTATCATCGGCGATTGCAAGTCGTTCGATGATTTGACGAATGAAATTTGTTTGATGAGTTTTTTTCAAAAAGAAATCAATTGAACCTGTTTTAATTCGTATACTTTGATTAATATTCAAATGAATATTTAAAGTATCAGTAATTGAAGAAATAATTTTAGTTTGTATTTGAATAAGTTGATTTAAGGTTTGTTTTTGCTCTTCATTTACAGGCTTATTTGTTCTCATCAAATCTAAATTGAGAATACGATGTGTTCGACCTTGTAAAATTCGATTGACACCTTCAATGATATTCGTACTACATTCAAGAAGATACGCAGATATCAATCGAATATCTTCAATTGATAATCGCTGTTGAATTATTTTCAATTGATTCGATAATCGAAAACATTTATTCAAACCAATAGTTGCAGATAATCTTGTTAATTGATTCGTTGTTTTAGTTAGTTGTGATAGTAAACATGATTGATCTCTGATTTCATCGATTGTATTTACTGAAAGATTACTAATTGATATGATGAAGTTTTCACGAATCGAAGCATGTTCATCAAGTTGATCAAAATCTGAATATTCGTGTAATGAATTGTTAGTTCGTGCTAATTTCTCATTATTTAATGATGTTACTGAAATACTTGTTGGTGAAATATCGTTTCTACTTTGAAGAATTGACTGAATAGATTGATCATTGATTTCATCGAAGAAATGACAAATAGAAATAATCGAATGTGTTTTCATAAGATCGGAATTTCCATGAATTGTTATAATCGGAAGTGGATATTCCGTAGAACAATCGAATCGATCTCGAATACGAACAATTAATTCATATGTTGAGATGCTCTTGATACTCAATGGTAATTGAATGTAAATCAATGATGCAATCGAATGATTCAGAATAATTGGTAGTGATGAATTGAATTTCAAATAAATTGTATAGTCTTTGATATCGTCATCGTCATACCATTCTGAACAATTAATAGAAATCAAATCTATTGACGAACCATTCTGAGGATGAACAGAACAGTAACCATTTCGTGGTGGTTGATTGATTTCAATATCAAATGTTTGATTGTAGGTTTGACTTTCGAACAGATAAATTAATTCAAAACGCCAATATTGACTTTGATTATATTCAATAAATAGATCCTTGAGTACTGTTAAATTCTTTGTATTTAAACCATAGAATAGCCAATTTGTTTGTTCAGAAGGAAATATATTCCATTGTATAGTTTGATTTGATGAAGATGAATGAATCTTCCATTGAACATATTCAACTGATGAACAGTTACCACTTATACAAAGTGCATACAATGCCAGTTCAGTTGTAGGATTGACATAATGAAATTGACCATTCGATGAACACATTGTGCGTAGTAAACAACTAAAATAAAAATTTATTGAAAGAATAGAATTTTAAAAAAAAAACAAGATATAAGTATATACTCAATAAGAATAATCGGAGAACGAATATCTACAATGTGAACATTTAAATATTCAAATAATCGTAAAGATTGATTCTGTTGATGAATCATTTCAACTCTGAACTGATACGTCTGATTCAATTGCAAAGTTCCAGCAACAATTCTTATTGAGGAATTTGTTTGATTGATTAATTGAAAAGTTTCATTTTGATTCGAATCGAAAATTCGATAATAGTAAAAATAGAACCAATTCTACAAAATATAAAATCGTAACATAACAAAATATATGCTCTTATATATATTCATACATTTTTATTGAATGAAATTTCATCGAGTTGAAATGAATATTCGCCGGGATTTAAAATTAAATCATCAGCATAATGATGTGTGAGTGTTGATGCCGAAAAAGAAAACAATTGAAGCATTATAATTGGTTGACAAATCTCGATATAAGTGAATGTTGAGGATGTGATTTGATGACGATTTGATGTGACTGTTAGTTCGATTTTATAGATTCCATAGGCAAGACTTCGTGCAGGAATGAAGAGATCTTTGCCAAGTATTTGGTTTGAATAAGAAGGAATTGTCCATTGACTTTGAAACAAAAGTGACGATGATGTACAATTATGTTTAATCGTTGAACTAATGTAAATATTCTGATTTCGTTGGAATCTTATTGGTGAAGATATCGACGATGAAAATGGACTGAATTCAGTAGTAAATGTGAAATCATCTAAATATACGTATGTTCTTTTTCTGCAATGATTCGTATATCAATAACACAATTGATACTTACCACAAGAATCAGCATCTTTCAAATAGAATTTTTGTAATCGATCATTATGTTCATCGATAATATACAGTCCACCAAAACTATCAAACTGTATGGCATATGGTTTATTCAATTGATTCGCTGCAGAACCTTGTTGCTCAGTACAACCGATAATACATCGATAGGAATCAACATCTACTTGAATAATTCGATGATTATCATTGTCTGTAATATAGAGAAAATTGTCTGCGTCGAGTGTAATACCAGTTGGATGCTTTAGTTGTAAATTATTGGGCGTATTATTTCCTGCAATAGTTTCACCTTCTACGAATCCGAATTCAAAATATTGAATACGATCGTTATTACTATCAGCAACATAAATGTTTAAATATGTATCGACATAGATACCCCAAGGTTCATCCAATTGATCAGATGCTGAACCAGAACCTTCTGTTCCAGCTATGTGAATAATCGGAGTGTTTGGTCGATTAAGTGACATTTTGACAATTCGATGTTGTGATAAGATAGAGCAATAGAGAAAGTTTCTCACATCGATGAAAATAAAATAACAATATTCGGGAAATTTGGCAATGAAAGTTTCGTTAGTTGATTCTTTTGAATACTTATGAATTCGACCTTGTTCTTGACTACTTGAAAAATAAATATCACCATTGATTGTAACAAATAAATTCGAATAAGGAAACAATTGAACGTGACTAATTATTGTTGGTTCAATAGAATTATTTGACCAAATAAAGATTCGATTATGTTCATGAGAAGCCACGTAAATTACATTGTTTAAATCAATATACAAACCGCGTGATCTTTCTCCGAGTGTATTCTTATTTGCAAACGTGACACCATTTGTAGACCAAGTAGCATTCACTGGAATTTCAGGTTGATTGTATGAAACTAAAATCAACAGAAAAAAAAAGTGGAACATTATCGAATTCAGTGTAAATACTTGGACCAGGGTTAGCTTGAAATTTTTTCACTTGATTTGAATCCCATTCACTCACATAAATATTACCGTAACTATCAAATGCTAATGAACTTGGTCCATTTAATTGATTATTTTCTATGCCATTAATTCCTGTACATGCAACAATACATTCGCCAAAATTTGTATTCGCTTTCCAACGTGAAATACGAGCATTTCCACCTTCGAGAATATACAAATTCTCATCTTCATCAACGATCAATTGCGTAGGATGTGAAACTTGTGTGTTACTACTGCCATCAGTTCCATCACCAGCTACACGAACACCTTCTGTTGCGCCCAATGTCCATTTCATTATACGATTATTATCTTTATCAGCAATGTAGAGTGTATCAAAATCATTAACAAATATTCCATAAGGATGTTTCAATTGATCATTATCAGATCCAGATATTCCTGTGCCAGCAGCTACAGTGTAGTCTATTGAATACGTATGAAAAAGTGCGATAATATGAGTGAATTGATCGGTAACATATATACTATCATTACGACCGATGAAGCAAAACACAGGCCAAGATAGATTGCTTAGTTCAGCGACGATGAGTACTGATTCATCGAATCCCATTTTTATCACCTGCTTATTACCTGTATCGAGAATATATAATGCCTCATCTGTAACAAAGACATCATGAGGCAAATAAAAATCAGCCGTTATTTCCTCTGTGAATGTTTTATCAATAACATCCAGATGAAGAATAAGAATACGATTATTACATGAATCGCTGATGTAGAGTTCATCATTGTCAGATATTTCTAAGCCAAAAGGTTGTTCTACTCCGGAAATCAAACCTGAACGTCTTCCAGCAGTACCACCATAATCGTAATCAGCTCCACAGGTATCCTGAACTTTACCTTCACCTTCACCTTCACCTTCACCTTCACCTTCACTTTCACCTTCACTTTCACCTTCGCCTTCACCCTGAATTTCACCTTCAGCAATGATAACTCCCGTAGAATCCCATGTTGTATACAATGGTAAACTTAATTTTCCTTTCGAAATATTCAATAAAAATCAGTCGAATAACCAACGATTTCGAACTATACTTACTCGATGAAATTTGACTAATCGAAGCAACAATAATGATGCATACAAAAAAGCGATTATACATCACGACGCTTTTTTTTTAAATGATTCTTTTTTTTCCTTTACGTGCATTTATTAATTTTATCATACTTATTGATTTTGTAAATTCAGCGCCAAGTTATATTTTCTTTTTTAATTTTCTATTTTTCTTTGCTTTTAACCAACAATGAAATTTGATGCTCGTACGTTGACAATAATCTCTGTGTGTTTATTATCATCAGCTAGTCTTCTCTATATCATCAGTAGTTTATCGTTGTCATGGTCATGGTAAAAAAAAATAATCTAAAAACAATATTTTATTGTTATTGTTGATTGTTAGGGTTTCTATTGATGTGGCACAACTAGGCATAAACATGCATTATACTAAATATGGATTATGGAAAGAATGCGCGTCGATTGGAAAGGGAGAGCTTTGCTCTTCTCTTCTATGTTGGGGTAATCACGGTGGATCGAATTCTTGTCAACGTATATCTGCTGGATTTCTTCTCCTTGGAAGTAGTCTTCTAACATTATGTACAGCTATTTATTTCTTCATGCGCGTATATAAAGAAGAAATTGATCTACAGCGTTATATTTTGATCGTTAAAATTCTTGTTGGCATTTCATGTGCTCTTGGTTTAATAGGTGTTGTTATGGGAATTATTTCAACACATCAAGTTAATTCTAGTAACCAAATTTACCAAATAAAGTTAACGCCAACAATGGGTTGGACAGCAGTTTTTGCGATTCTTGCTTTAATCATAAACATTGCGGCTACGATTGTTTCGATGTTAATTCAATGAAATCAATGACGATTCGATACTTTTTTCTTTCTTTCTCTCGAATTCGATTCGAATGTTAAATATAAAAAGATTAGCTTACATTTGCTGTTGTTCTTAGAGTATAAATGCCATTGGACTTAGTGTTTGACGTAAGCGAATAGGTGCCTATTCTCTCTTTAATGATATCATGTTCTAACATTTAAAAGACACGCCCTGTTTCTTTTTGTGATTCATCGTTTTGATTGCTCTGGTATTTTACTCATTTATTGAGTCATCATCTGCCTATATTTAGAAGCACAAAAGTCAATTTTAATTCATACAGACATATTACAGAGAACAAAAGAACATGCTATCAAGTATATCACGTATATGGAAATTATATTCTCCATTAGAAAAACGAAATATTTGCTTTTATATTATTGGTATTATGCTTTATAAATTTGGTTTAGAAGCATTTAACGGTTCAATTGTGACGTTGGCAACAAATCGTTATGGTCAAGAAGCTCATCATCATAATTTAACAGCTCGTACATTCGAACGTGTAGGACTATTAACTGGTCTTAATCAAGCATTTCAATGTATTGGCTCGATTCTTATAGCTCCATTGACAAAACGTTGGCCAACACGAACTGTTCTTTCGATATCAATATTTATTTTTGCAATATTCAGTGCAATATTAATGATTGTCGATGCTGCGACAGGTGGTTTTATTAAACCAGTTGATTTCGTTGAAATCGATGAACACGATTTTCGATACTATGGAAAATATAATACAAATGGCATTATTCCAATCTATTGCATAACAGGAATTGCGTATGGTATGGTTGAATTAATTCGACGTGTTATACCACGTGATATTGTTGGTGATGATCAAGAAAAATTACAAAAAATGGACGCTTTAGTTCATATTTTCTATGAAATTGCTGGTGTAACCGGTGCGTTTACTACAGGTCTTGGTTTAATACCTCGTCTTGGAAATAATTATTCATTTATTATCACACCAATTTTATTTACTCTTGCAGCTATCGTATGGTTTTTCATAACTGTCGTTGGTTTTGTCAATGATGATAATGATAATGATCAACAACATGAACATTATGTGAAATCATTGTATCGAGGTCTAATCGATTTTATTCAATCATTTTTCATTGGAGCTAAAATTATCTTTACTCATCGTAAATTTATTTGGCTATGGCCTTGTTATGCTCTTGGTCTTTATGCTCATCGATATATTGAAAATGGAATTGCTCCTCAAATAGCATTTAGCTATTTACAACAATCTGAATGGTCACAAATTATTGTTGGTGCATCGAATTTCGGTGAATTACTCGGTGCTATATTCGTACTTATTTTCGGTAATTTCATTCGAACACCTTTACCATGGTCACGTTTAGATTCATTGATTGTTTTGCTTGTTTGGTATATTCCATTCTATCATCCACGAGCGAATAATGTTAAATATGCTTGGATTATAGCAGCAAGTTATATTCCGATTGGTTTCGGTTCAGCTTGTGATGATATTGCATTGAATTCATTTCTTCAATCGTCTCTAAGTCGTCTCGAATCAAAACATAAACATATATCAGCATTGGGTGCAGTTGCATCATTTCTCTATTCATCGTATATTATTATTTATGCTATTTTAAATCCACTTCTTGGTAAATATATCGATGGAGTTCATGATTCAACGGATTCAATTCGTTCAGCTCTTTTCTATACAGTTGCCGTTCAAATGACTGTTATTTCATGTATTGTTTTCTTTTCAACCTTTATTCCTAAAGGTGCTCTATCATGTAATCCAACATTAGCTCCTGAGAAAGAAATTGATAATATGGAAACAATTGCTACTACCAAAGAAATAGATGATTCTCCAGAAATGGTTAGATTTTAAAAGAATATTAAATTGTTTTTTGTATGTGTATACTATTTCCTTTTGTTGAAATAAAATAGAAAAAAAATTAGTGGTTTTTTTTCGTTGTTGTAATATCATATAGGTTGACTAATTTTTTTTATTTACTATCTTATCTGTGTCGTAATTGTCGATTTATATTAACTAATCGAATTTTTTTCTGACAAAAAAATAAAATCAAAATATAAATCAATTGAAAACCGGCGAGGATAAAACACCAAGCATAATAAAACCATCGAGTCTCCTTATTCGAACACTAAAAGTAAAGTAAAATTTAAAAAAAAGAGAAGAATTTCAAAGTTTGTTAGCAATTATTTTCTACTTTAAATTTTAGATCGTAGTTGTTTTTTTCTATTATCATTACCATTAATTGCACGGAATAATTTGCTATAGTTCGAGAAACAAAATAAAGACTGAAGAAAATCGATCGAGCAGAACGTGGCGCAATAAAACAAGTAAATTCGAGAATAGCTAATAAACCAAATAATTGGGACAAACCCATCACAATCCGTGATGGTACTTGAACATACGCAGATAAATCTGATAAACTTGATAAACCTGATATACAATGATTTTGACGTATAATTTCAGTTCCACCAGTCATCAACATACCAATTGATCCAAAACACATGCTAACAATCAATTTTTTTGTTGTTGTCAATGAAAAATTTCGTTTATTTAAATATTTATAACCAAATAGATTCAGAAAAAGTATTCCAACTAAATCAAAAGAATTAAATGTCAATTATTTAAATTAAATCATAATACTTACGAATAACCGTACACCATTGAATAATCGACATAAGATCATCTGCATGATCATATCCATGTAACATAGATTGATATTGACTTGAGAAAATACGCGTACCCTATCAAATAGAAATAAGATTTTTTAATTTCGAAATTTATTTTTTGTCCCTACATTATAAATAACGAACCAATATGGTAGAATAAGAATAACGATAATCAATGCATTTTGAAATAGTTTAACATCTGCAACAATCCAATCTTCAAATATGCCATTATGTGCACGATCAGCATAATCAAGAAATGATCGATGTTGATAATCTTTTACAAATGATTCTGTTGGTTCATCACTTATACTGAATTCTGAAGCATTTAAACTATTTTCTTTTGGTAGTTGTTTATTTTTAGTTTTTCGAGCTTGTAACCATTTGCGAAAAGCATATTTATAAACAGGTATATAATTCGAAATCACACTTTCAGATGACTGAATATGATAATAATATCGTTGACCAAGAAAAAAAATTAAACCACCAATAAAGAGAAATGTACTTCCAACTGAAAAGAATTCTAAATAATATTTTAGATTTATATCATCCGAAGGAATTGCTATATTAACGATTGTTTCAAGAATAGCTGCACAATTGAATATGACAATAAGTTTATCAATATAATTCGATGTAAATTTCGAATTTTGAATTTGATCTGCACCAAATGCAATCATATTTCCTCGAACAGCGCCCATACTTAACGCACTTAAAAACAACGTGTTTTTTTCTCTTTTTTAAAAAATCTATATTATTCAAGAAAATATCGTTACATAATTATGACTGTTGGTAGAATTGAATAGACACATTGTTCATCGATCAGTGCTGTTGAATTGGAATGTATAAAAGTATTATTTTTTAATTGACAGATAGGTGTATCTCCATCAGCAATGATTATACTGAATATATATCCAATTAAATATACAGGAAAACCTAATGATCAAAGATCCAATGAAAAGAACGAAAGTCTTTAAGAATCTCTTACCGATCAGTAGCATTCGAATTCGATTCGATTTTAAATCACTAATTATTGAGAATATAATTATAGAAATACAATAGACTCCTATTGAATTGAATTGACGACAAGTTCTTTTACGAATTAGTTTTCCTTTTGAAAAATAGATTTACCGTCGAAAATAATGACAGCCTTATCCGCATTTTCTGATGTCCAATTTAATGTTTGATTGTGACTTAGACTGACAGAAAGATTGGAGTTGTATGTATAATAAGCAGCTACTTCAAATAGAATAGTTACAAGTATTAAATTAATACCTATTTGTGTCTTTTGAGTTCTTCGAATATTGTTTGATGTTGAATGAGAATGAGTGGAAATTGTCGAAGTCTCAACTAATGGTGTTGATTCTTCTTCACTGGATGCATCCATAGAGTTAACAACAACAAAAGAAACAAAAAAAAGATTATATGAAAACGTGTAGAATATATATATAAACAAAGATAAGATAATTTTCAAGTAAAGTACAGACTGTCGAAACTCAGTAAGTTGCATGAGTGTCAACACGGTTCTATGGTGTAGCGGTTAGCACTTTGGACTTTGAATCCAGCGACCCCAGTTCAAATCTGGGTAGAACCTGTTGATTTTTTTTTGTGGAATTTTATTTAAAGAAACAAAAATAACAGATCAAATAATCATTCTGTTCTAAAACCATCTATTTACACTATTAAATTGTCCTTCTAAAATGATTTTATAAGTATAAAATTGAGATAATATTGGATAGTCTTTGACATTAAATTGCGCTCGTTGATTTTCAATAGGTACACTACAAACAAACTGATAATCATCTTTTAAACCAACTGGAAATAGATTTGTTGTCGATAACCATACAGTTACATTTCCTCGATTATCTAATGCTTTCCATTGAATAACTAACGTATCATTCGATAAACTAATTTCAGGTTGAATCAATGAAACATTGCCTATCAATGGTACACCATCTAATTCTCTTACAATTTCCTTCGAAATATTTAACTCAAGAAATCTTGCAATCGTTGGTAAGATATCAACTGCAGCTGGACGAAATTCTTGAAAATATCTATTTGTTTGATTGGAATTTGTAAGTATCCATGTTGTTCGTTCTCTTTCCGATTGTTTACCATGAGTTATGCCTGTAACCGGATCTCGTCCATGATCTGTCGTCATAATAACAAGCCAATCTTCTCCATAGGATTGAATTCGTCGTTCGATAACATCGTAAATTCGCCCAATATGTCGATCAAGATTCGAAATCGATTCATACAATTGAGGACTATCTCCAAATAGATGTCCGACTTCATCGGTATAATCCAGATAGAGCCATGAAAGATCCGGTGAAGTCTTCTCGAAACATTTGACAGTTTCATCAACAACACGTTGATCGATCTGTCGAATATGATCATATAATGGATCATGTGGATACGTTCGAGTATCTAAATCATATCCATCGAATTTATAATCAAATTCAATATTGCCTGCTGTCGATAATCCTTCGCCAATTAATTTCAAACGATTAATTATCCAACTCGAAAATATCCCTATTGTATGTTTGCAGTCGTGTTCTTTCAATAGTCGAAAAATATTTTTATAATGATAATTTGGAGAAGTGACATCGTTGTCATTAACATTATGTTTATTACCCCATGTACCAGTTATGATTGTCATATAACCAGGTGCAGATACAGTCGGTGTTTCAGTTGAAGTTCCATTTTCACCTCCGATAAAAGCTCGTTTATAAGTTCCATTTTGTCGAATTCTATCCAAATTTGGAGTCGTCGCATTTTCTATGACATCAGCTGCTATTCCATCGGCAATAATAAGTAGAACTTTTTTCTTTGAATCAGTTGTATCTATTTAATATTCTAATTTATAAGAAACAAATAAATAAAATAGAAACTCACTGGATGTTGATTTGCAATACGATTGTTTTCTACCAATACCAATGATACAAAATGTGATACTAAGAATAAGAATGAGAATAATAACGAAAGACCAGATAATATATTTGTAGTTTTGTTTAGCTTTTGAAACAGTAATATTGATTTCTTCGTTATCATTATCATCATCATCTTTATGAATTGTAAATGAAATTATTGAAGCATCTTCCAAATTCGGTTGAAAGGATGGATTCTCCATTGAAAAGTTGATGTAAATGATTCCGACGTAATATAAAAGAGCACAGCTGTCACATTTTATTATGAATTGAGATAAAAGAAACAAAATATTAATGTTCGATTCGATTATTGGTTAGAGTGAATGATCAGGCAATACTCGAGCATGACTACGAAATCGTCGATGAATTAATAAAAATTGTTTCAATTTTTTTCGAAGTTCAGGCAATGAAGCACAACAAACAAATGGAAAAAGAAAAATAACATAAATACGAAAAAATATTGCAAAAACCATTGGAATAGCAATTAAATCTGCTGATACACCATATTGAGAAGCAAATATCAACACTGTCCATGGTATATTGAATACAAGATAAAGACTAGATATTGATAACAATTGAATAGTCATCTTTCGATATTTTTTCCATTGAATAGCTTGATTTCGTTTGTGTTTTTGTTGAATAACACGAATAAGTAATGCAATACTGAATATGACAATGAAACCTGTAGTAACAGCTTGATGAAAGATAAGATCCCATGTTCCCAATGCAGTTCCATCGAATGTACATGGAATATAAAAATCAATAGCTAAATAAAGTTCAAATGATTGTTTACAAAATGGACCAAATGTAACTAAACTAAAGTAGATCAAACAATAGATAAGAATACCACCTATCGGTAGATAATGTATAAGAAATCGTTGTTTTCTTGTTGAAATCCATCCGTCATGAAAAATTAGAATATGTCGTTCAATAGTTGCCCAAGCAAAAAGTGTTATTTGAGTTGCATAAATTCCATAATCAATAAAAAATGTAAATCGATAGAATGTTTCATTGTTTATCCATGGTGTACTATATAAACGTCGATGCAATGCCCATAGAACCGTTGTTAGTTCGTATATAAAACCCAAAATAAGAAGTACAACTATGATATGATTATTAAGAGCACGTCGTAATGTTCGATCAAAAAGAAGATAGTAGAGAACGAAAATAGAACAAAGAATTGATAATGCATTAGAAATAGCATATATCCAAACTTGAAATATCGGTGGAATCCGAAAAGGTTCTGCAGAATTCTTGTTCATGTCTAACTTAATTTTTAATGAACGTTCATTCTATAGAAATTTCATATTAAGATGTATTTATTCAACTAGAAATGAGGAAAAAAAAAAGAAGATTTTCAGCATGATCGATTCATAGGTGCAACATGAAAAACAAGATGACGACATTTTATTGTTTGCTTATTATAATTTTGAATAATATACTTTGCATAAGAATATATGCTAATACGTGACAAATATAAAAGATTATGTGTCATTGAAAATGGATCATTCTTTTCGATGTCTTCGAACTCACAAATGAAACAAAGCCATTTAACTAAATTTCAATTTTTAAAATTACTCTCAGCACTTGCATTACCATTAGCTGTTGCTATATTTACTGCAATAACAACCGTTCAAAATCGTCAAATTGCATATGCCAATCGTCAACAAGATCTTCTTCAAGCTGAAGACGATCAACGGCAAACTTTCTTCGTTGATTATATCAATGATATATCACGTTATCGTGATAAACATATTGGAAATTTAACTAATAATGCACATCGACTGCTTTATATTCGAACGAAAACATTAACAATTCTACGAAAATTAGATATCGAACGTAAACAATATTTACTTTTATTTTTAGTTGAAAGTTCATTGTTATTCGAAGGTCAATTTAGTTTATTACAAGGTGCTAATTTTACTGGCATACATTTATATCAATATGAATGTTCATTTAGAAATCTAATATTGGCTGGTGTTATTTTTGCTAATGTATCATTTATAAATTGTGTTTTCGAGAATGTAACATTTTCTGGAGTTGATTTTCGGCATGCAATTTTAACGAAATCAATTTTCTATCAGTCACGTTTTCAATTTTGTCAAGTAGATTATGCTGATTTTGCACATTCGTTTATATCTGAAACGAGTTTTACGACGACATCATTAGCATTTGCTAATTTTTATCAAGCTAAACTTGATTATGTTCAAATCAATAATGTTAATTTAAGTCGAGCAAATTTTCTTCTCGATTCGACGTATACAAATCATGTTGATATTAGAAATTCACGTTTACCAAATGAAACATTATCGTTTTTGGATGATTTTATCATAGCAAAAAATCTATGCATAGCCTTCGATGAACAATTACAAAAACCTATCGATGCAATTTATATTGAAAATTGTAAATGGATAACAAACGATTCGAATGTAACACTCGTAGAAATTATGTCTTTGTCGATTCGAAAACGATCAGTGTTAATCGATGCTAATCAAGCAGAATTATCGATTTCTATCAAACAAAAATTCATTGGCAATCCAATTTCTTTGGAGATTTACTTTGTTGGAGTCGAACATGCATCATTTCAAAGACAACAATTTCGTACGTCATTTGATTGTTTGATTCCTATATCAAATTTCGATTCTAGATTGTATATCAAATGTTAATTTGATCTGCCAATATCAATTACATATTACTCCGTTTACACGAGATGCTCTAGTGAAAATTATATTTCATACAAATAATACATTTATTGATGAAATCAACTATTCAATTGAACAATCGAAACATTCGTAAACATGAAAAAAATTTATTTCGAACAACAGAATATTCGTTGGCTTGTTGTTTTCATAAGATCAAAAACAGTTTTACGAAATAAATGTCCGCCTGCTAATGTAAAAATATAAAATGGTAGTCCACTTGATATGAATGCAAGAAGAGTTAAAATGTTAAAGATAAGATTTTGAATAGCATATTCGAGTGATTGAGATGGTAGACTTGGTGCAACTGATGCATAAACTTTTTGAATTGAATGAGGACATGCAAATAGAAATAGTATAGCCACTTGTAGGAGAAGCATTTTTAATAGTTGTTGATTAACTCGTCGTTTTGAAGGAGCACCTGGCTTTGAGTGTTGACTAACCCGAGTCATATTGACTGACGTTCGATTCGTATCATTTCGTATACGATTTTGTGTTGCATATACATTTTTAATAATCAACAAACCGAATCTAAACATAACCAGTAATGGTAATTGTACAGTACCAATTGAATAGATGAGATCTGTCGCTATACGACAAGCATATGTTGAACCATAACAACCACGTAGTGTACCACTTAAATTAGCTTCATAACAATAAAAATATGGACTATTAATCAGGATAGTGTATATTATAATGACAATTGTACCTCGACGTATATTTTTCATGTTACTAAGTTGTCGGCGATGTGCTTCTATACTTGATGATAACCATCGATCGATTGCAGCTAAAGCAATCATCCAGAGAACAACAGTTCGAGAACCATAGAGAGCAAAATTACGAATCTTACAAATCCATCCAACTGTTAGAGTTAAATCTGCATTATAACCTGCCATCATTCGACTAATAAGACCACTAATAATCACGAAAATACCTGCTATTGATGATACTATAAAGCAAACAGACGATGGATTAGTACGAAGTGCTCGTTGACCAAGTACAAAAACATTAAGACAATTCCCAACTATTCCAAATATAAAAACAAATATGGGTACATAAGCAAGAAGCATATTGGATACGTAGTTAATAGTGACAATGAAATCTACGCTACTATTCGATGCGGACATGTTAACCACTTGTCTTTTTGAATAAAATAGCGTTGAAAAAACAAGTTCTGTTTATATATAATGTATCTTGATGCAATGATCCGAAAGTAATTTTTTGACATTTTTAAGAAAAAAAACATTGTATTTATTATAAATTTTTTTTCTTCGAAACTGTCAAAAGCAGTAACACTCATATTAGTTTCAGCTGTATGCGAAGCGTTGTTAATATTGTTTCTCTCGGAGAATAATTTTATTTTTATTTTTAATTCTATTAACTGTTGTAAAAGAGTGTCTATATGAAAGACAAAACACGTACAGTAACCCTGTATGTACTTGATGTCGAACAAAAGTGTGAAGCTGTCAAGAACATGAACAGCAGAGCAATCGTCGGGCGGTTGTTTTGATTAAATCAACTACAGCTTTACGAAATAAACTTCCGCCCGCTAACGTGTAAATATAAAATGGCATTCCACTTGATATAAACGAAAGAAGAGTGAAAATATTAAATATAAGAGTTTCAATGGCATATTGTACTGATTGAGGTGGTAGACTTGGTCCAAATGATGAATAGACTTTTTGAATCGAATGTGGACATGCAAATAGAAATAATAGTGTTATTTGTAACGAAAGCATCTTCAATAATTGTTGATTCATTTTTCGTTTTGAAGTATTTCCTAAGGTAGTTGCACGGCTATGATGAGTTGTATTAATCGATGCTGCATTCACATTATGTCGTATACGTTGTTGCATTCGATGTACATTTCTAATAATCAATAAACCGAATACAATCATTAAGACCAACGGTATTTGTACAGTACCAATTGCATAGATAAGATCTGTCAATGTACGACAAGCATATGTTGAACCATAACAACCACGCATTGTACCACTTAGATTAGCTTCATAACAATAAAAGTATGGAGTGTTAATCACGATTGCATATACTATAATAACAATTATACATCGACGTACATTTTTCATATTACTAAGTTGTCGACGATGTACGTCAATACTTGACGATAACCATCGATCGATTGTAGCTGAAAGAATCATCCAGAGAACAACAGTTCGAGAGCTATAGAGAACAAAATTACGAATCTTACAAATCCATCCAACTGTTAGAGTTAAATCAGCATTATAACCTGCCATCATTCGACTAATAAGACCACTAATAATCACGAAAATACCTGCCAATGACGATACCATAAAGAAAACAGACGATGGATTAGTACGAAGTGTTTTTTGACCAAGTACAAAAACATTGAGACAATTCCCAACTATTCCGAATATAAAAATAATTATTGGCCCATTGGCGAGAAGTTCATTAGATATATTATTTATGGTTATAATAAAATTCGTACTTTGATTTGATTCTGACATACTTATATTCATTAGAAAAATAAAATGATAACAAAAAACAAGAAACAGAAACATCACTAATATGAATTGGCTTGATGTCAGAAACACCTTAATTACAATTTAGGATGTCGCAACTTTCAAAGACATTTGTGGTCTTGTCATCAATCGAATTTTAGCGCTAGAATTATATAGGTTAGACAAAAAAGCTTTTGAAAGTATAAAAATATACTCATTAATTTATTCTTCTACTTTTGTTTTATTGATACAGTTTGTGTTGTCTCGATTTTCCTGATTGTTTCATATTCAATGGTGAAGATGTTTTTGAGTAGACTTAATTAGTTTGTTTGAACTTTGAGAAAAACCAATTGCTCTACATATTTTTTATTTTTTTTCATGATATAATACATCACAAGTAAAATATACGTGAAGTCATGACGTTGTGAAGAAATTTAATTAAAAACCTACGTTCAAAGTAAACATTCATCTATGAACGTGCGTGAAACTAATAATAATGAGCTCAGAAAAAAATCTATTGAATAAGTCGCATTTACGTATGGTATATATTATATTTTCTTCTTTCTGTTCTATTATAAATGCTTCAATTATTGAATTTCTTACAACCTCAAGCTTTCAAAGAAATTTTGCTATTTCCTTTCTATCTCATCAGTTTTACTTAGATCTACGATTATATATAGTTACTTTTATCTGAAAACGGATATACTTCTCTTTTATAGAAAGAGAAATTGTTTACTAATAAAATCAAGTGTAAAATAATATGACGTTCTTTTCTGGTCGACTTATGAAACATTATGTTGAATTCAATTCAAAATAAAACAGATTACTTACCGAAAAATCCTATTCCAATTACATTTCGATTTTGGACATATTTAATTGCTAATTTTCTTTCTTTATCATGTACTATTATTGTTCTCTATTGTTTTCTTCGAAATCGATCTCTTCGTCGTTCTTTAAATAATCATATTATTATTATTATTCTCATTGTTGGTCTTATCAATGAACTCATCGATATTCCATCACGTCTTTATCAGTATCGATTTAAAACGCCTCTTATTCAATCAGAATTCTATTATTTATTCGGGTTCTATCTCAATTATGGTGGACATATAACACATTTACTTTTATTTTCTTGGGCTACAATTCAACGACATATTCTTATTTTTCATCATCATTGCCTATTGACACGAAGAAGACGTTTTTTTCTTCATTATTTACCGATGATCATCATTTTTATCTATTCTCTTATTTATTATGCTGTAATTACATTCTATCCATTTTGTCAGACATTTTTTAAGTTTTATTTAACTGGAGGCTATATCATACCATGTATTTACGAGTATCGACCGTTAGCACTTTGGGAACTTTTCATTCATCAAGGATTAGCAACACTGAATATTGCCATATTTAGTATAGCTCTTATCGTTCGAGTTGTTCAACAAAAACGACATGTACATGGAATTATCTTATGGAGAAAATATCGACGTATGTCTATTCAATTAGTAACTATTTCTATTCTTTATATTATCTTTCAATTTCCATCGACAATCATTCTTTTTGCTACTCGTTATAGTCTGTCGAAAGTTGCTTCAATTAGTTGCATGTATTATGCATTATATCTACGCCATTATGGTATATTTTTATTTCCATTTGCATGCTTAGCTTCATCGCCGGAACTTCAAGTAGCTCTAATAAATAGTTTGCAGTCTCGTCAACAACGATATCAAACAGTTCGTTCGTGACACACACACACACACACATAGTATTTCGATTATTTATTTCCAATATAAGAACATACGATCAAGAACACGTTTTAAACAAAAATCAGTTAATAAATCTGTACGTCGAATCCACGCATACGAAACGATAATTTACGAAGATTTTTATGATTTTCCTTAACATTTTGTAATAAATCTTGAAAAATGCCTCGTATATCCATTTCATCAACGAAATCGAAATTCAATTCGTTCAATGATTCACACCATAACATCATATGTAACAAATCAGGATTTTCTTCAGGTAAAAATGCGTAGATTTGTATCGATTGAATATCGGGTAATTGTAGTCGAAGTTGAGTTAATAGATCGTAACTAATTCGACAGTAGAATTCTAAATGATAAATACGTGAAATCGATAGAATACGTTGAAGAATTGTTGTTAATAGTGGTTTCCAATTAAAATTGAACATAAAACTAATACTTAATCGTGATGATTTCATTGGATCAATGTTTTCATCATCATCGTAATACCAACGTTGTCGGTTAAAAGAATGAATATAATAAACGATAAGAAAAATCCTTTGATTTCTTCAGGAAAATCGCCCAAATCGATATTTTCGCGAACAAATTCATCGTCTTCCAATGAGAAAATTGTCAATCGAGGAAAACATGTTGTAATCAATTGTTCCCATCGATTGGCTCGAAGATAGTCCATATCTTGTAATTCAGTAATAACCGAGAGTTTGTTCAAGTTCGATGCTTCGATATTCGTCATGAATCGCTCGAAATCATGAAAATGAATGTAAAATATTCGTAATGCGAGATTAGTTAGATAAAACAATTTAATAGGTTCAATGAGTCGATAATTTTGAACGTCGCCTGGATTGAAATATTCAACTCGTTGAATCAATGGTGTACACGAAAGAATTGTTAAAAGATCATCCAGTGAACCATTTTGATTGAGAAAGAGTTTTTCGATTGCATGTGGCGGCGAACTGTTTAATGGTAATGAGAGATTTCTCTTATTATTCGGAATGTATGCATAATAGAACTTTAAATGTCGAAGATTTAAGACACATTGATAGATTCCATTGAGAACATCAGCTGTCGT
>Ga0209922_101293_pt1 | contig 24718 bp, 7 predicted proteins | sample ThiBiot_500_biof_FD_183946 | JGI IMG/M metagenome (GOLD analysis project Ga0209922, IMG submission 183946) | Wastewater bioreactor microbial communities from Cape Town, South Africa - Thiocy_expt_500_biof (SPAdes) | ecosystem: Engineered > Bioreactor > Thiocyanate-remediating > Anaerobic-Aerobic ... | reverse complement strand
AAGTCAATGCCGGATCGGCCGAACCGTATACTTTGGATTTTGCCTCTGCAACGATGTTCAGGGTTGCCTTTGTGATATTGAAATTGGCACCTGTGAAGCTGATGTCATAGTTTCCGCTTACGGCCAACGTACCCTGTTCAATGGCATAGGTACCGACGTTTTCACCTGCTGCTCTGGTGAGTGCTCCGCTGATGATGCCCTGGTCGTCACCGTTTGCAAATCCTGTTACGGAATAGGTCAGTGCCGGGTCAGCCGTTCCGTAGGTTTTTGATTTCGCCTCTGCAACAATGTTCAGGGTTGCCTTCGTGATGGTGAAATCCGCTCCGGTGTAGGCGATGTCATAGTTTCCGCTTACGGTCAGTGTTCCCTGGTTGATGGCATAGGTTCCGATGTTTTCACCTGCCGTTCTTACCAATGTTCCGGTAAGTACTGCCTGTGTATCTCCATTGACTAAACCTGTAACGGTATAGGTCAGTGCCGGGTCAGCCGTTCCATAGGTTTTTGATTTCGCATCTGCAACGATATTTAAGGTTGCCTTCGTGATGGTGAAATCCGCTCCGGTGTAGGCGATGTCATAGTTTCCGCTTACTGCCAGTGTTCCCTGATTGATGGCATAGGTTCCGATGTTTTCACCAGCAACTCTTGTTAAGGCACCTGTGATAACAGACTGATCGTCTCCGTTTTCAAATCCGGTTACGGTATAAGTCAATGCCGGATCGGCTGAACCGTATACTTTGGATTTTGCCTCTGCAACGATGTTCAGGGTTGCCTTTGTGATATTGAAATTGGCACCTGTGAAGCTGATGTCATAGTTTCTGCTTACGGCCAGTGTTCCCTGTTCAATGGCATAGGTACCGACGTTTTCACCTGCTGCTCTAGTTAAGGCACCTGTGATAACAGACTGATCGTCTCCGTTTTCAAATCCGGTTACGGTATAAGTCAATGCCGGATCGGCTGAACCGTATACTTTGGATTTTGCCTCGGCTACAATGTTCAGGGTCGCTTTGGTGATGGTGAAATCCGCTCCGGTGTAGTTAATATCGTAGTTAGCCGTAGTTGCCAACGTACCCTGCTCAATGGCATAGGTGCCGATGTTTTCACCTGCTACTCTGGTTAACGCTCCTGTGATAACGCTTTGGTCATCATTGTTAGCTAAACCGGTTACGGCATAAGTGAGTGCCGGATCTGTCGTTCCATAGGTTTTCGACTTGGCATCTGCAATGATGTTTAAGGTCGCTTTGCTGATGGTTAAATCCGCTCCGGTGTAGGTAATATCGTAGTTCGCCGTAGTTGCCAACGTACCTTGTTCAATGGCATAGGTTCCGATGTCTTCACCTGCTACTCTGGTGAGTGCTCCGCTGATGATGCTCTGGTCGTCACCGTTTGCCAATCCTGTTACGGTATAGGTCAGTGCCGGGTCAGACGTTCCATAGGTTTTTGATTTCGCATCTGCAACGATGTTCAGGGTTGCCTTGGTGATGTTAAAATCGGCACCGGTGTAGGTAATGTCGTAGTTCGCCGTAGTTGCCAACGTACCCTGTTCAATCGTATAGGTACCGATGTTTTCTCCTGCCGTTCTGGTCAAGGCTCCCGTGATAACCGTATGGTCGTCACCGTTTGCAAATCCCGTTACGGTATAGGTCAGTGCAGGATCGGCTGAACCGTATGTTTTGGTTTTTGCATCCGCTACGATGTTTAAGGTAGCTTTTGTGATGTTGAAATCGGCACCGGTGTAGGTGATGGTATAATTTTCGGCATTTAATGTTCCTTGTCCAATGGCGTAGGTTCCTATATCTTCTCCGGCTGTTCTGGTAAGCAATCCTGTTAATACAGTTTCTGTATCGCCGTTTACCCAACCGTTAGCCACGTATGTCAATATCGGGTCTTCGGTTCCGTATATTTTGTTAATTGTATCGGCGGTTACTGTTAGGGCAGCTTTGTTTATTGTCAATTTAAAAATGACATCCGCTGCCGGATTATAGGTTTCGTTGCCCGCTTGTTTTGCGGTGATATCAACTTCTCCTGCTTTATTGATTTTCAGTTTCCATTTGTTTCCGTCTGTACTGTCCTGGAAAGCTTCAGCTATGCTATTATCAGCAGATACGTAGCTTACCTCAAGACCTGAACTTGCGGTAGCTGTAGGTACAAAAGCCACATCGCCATAGGTTTTGACCATGTCGGTAGCCGTAATGATTTGATCGAGTCCGCAGCTTTGTCCGCTTGGGCTGTCGCCAGTAATAGTCCATCCTTTGGTGGTGGTCAATAGGGTTCTTGCAGCTTCGGCATTGGTGCCGTATTGTCTGCCTTGTGCTCCCAGATTACGCCCTGATGGTGTGTTTGGATTGGCTGCCCATCCTTGTAACGTAAACGAATAGTTTTGACAATCCATTACTGAATTGTTCAGCATATTGTCCGTCGTTACAGCAGGGTTGAGTTGCCATGTGCCTATGTTTTGGTTAAATGTTTGTGCATTATAAAACATGCTGGACATATTAGTGACCTTTTGCGTGTCCCAGTTACTTATATCCTTATTAAAGCCACGATTGTCTGAAAACATATAGCTCATGTTGATTACATTTGCGGTATTCCAGTTGCCTATATTTTGGTTGAATGCTTGGGCATAATTAAACATGCCGGACATATCAGTTACCTTTTGAGTGTCCCAGCCACTGATGTCCTGATTGAAAACCCGTGTACCATAAAACATACTTCCCATATTGGTTACATTCGATGTATTCCAGCCGCCAATAGGCTGATTAAAGGCATAAGCATTTGCAAACATTGCAAACATATTGGTTACATTCGATGTATTCCAGTTGGATATGTCCTGATTAAATGCTTCGGCATAATAAAACATGGTGGACATATTGGTTACATTTTGTGTATTCCAGCTGCTGATATTTTGATTGAAAGCATAAGCATTTGCAAACATGCCGAACATATTGGTTACATTTTGTGTATTCCAGTTGCCTACATTCTGGTTAAAAATGTGTGTACCATAAAACAGATAGAACATATTGGCTACATTCGCTGTATTCCAGGTGCCTATATTGGCGGGGCCATTGAGGGAGTAACATCCCTGAAACATACTGGATATATCGCTAACGTTGCTCAAATCGGGTACATCAGTTGCGGTTATATTCAGGTTATGACAGTCCATGAACGCATTTTTCATTGTACTCCATTGTACCGTACCCCATTGTGTAACATCAATCAATTTTAATCGTTCAGGGTTCAGCTGCGGGTTTCTGATTTTAATTGCTTTGAGATTGTCTGGTTTGAGATTCAGGGTAATGATTTCGTTTACAGGCAGTCCGGAAATATTAACTTCGTAAGTGCCTGCTGCAATTGTTCCGCTACCGCTGATGCCTCCCGAGGCTTTCCAGAAATAGTCTACTGATGTGCCGGGAGAAATGGTTGGATAAAACCTGATCGTATTGCCGGAATTTGGCTTGCTCATGTCCCATACCGTGACAAAATCTCCTATTGCGGCTGTAATGGTAAAGTCTGCTCCGGTGAAAGAAATGGTATAGTTTTCAGCATCTAATGTCCCTTGAGATATAGCATAGATTCCTACGGCTTCGCCGGCTGCTCTGCTCAATGTTCCTGTAAGGGTCGTCTGGTCATCTCCATTCACTAATCCGGTAGCCGTATAGGTCAGTGCCGGGTCTGTCGTGCCGTATTCTTTGGATAATGCATTTGCTGTTATGGATAAAGGAGCCTTGTTGATGGTTAATGTAAAAATGACATCTGCCGCCGGAATGTAGGTATCGTTACCTATTTGTTTTGCCGTGATATTGACTACTCCTGCTTTATTGATTTTCAGTTTCCATTTGTTACCGTCTGCACTGTCCTGGAAAGCTTCGGCTATGCTGTTGTCTGCCGATACGTAGCTCACTTCCAAACCTGAACTTGCTGTAACCGAAGGTGCAAAAGATCCATCGCCATAGGTTTTGGTTATATCAGTAGCCGTAATGGTTTGTGATAGTCCACAATTTTGCCCGCTTGGGCTGTCGCCTGTAATGGTCCAGCCTTTGGTAGTGGTCAATAAGGTTCTTGCAGCTTCGGCATTGGTACCGTATTGTCTGCCTATAGCTCTTAAATTACGTCCTGAAGGCGTGTTTGCGTTATTTGCCCAGCCTTGTAATGTAAGTGAATAGTTTGTACAATCCATACCAGAATTATCAAGCATGTTGGCCATGCTGACATTACTGTTAAGCTTCCATTTACCAATATTCTGATTGAATGCCGAAGCTCCTTCAAACAGACCCATCATATTGCTTACATTTTCTGTATTCCAACTGCCGATATTTTGGTTAAAAGCAATTGCTTCGGAAAACATAAATGCCATCGTGGCTACATTTGAAGTATCCCAATTACTAATGTCACTATTGAAAGCTTTAGAATACCTAAACATCTGCGTCATATTCGTTACGTTTGAAGTGTTCCAGTTGCCAATATTCTGATTAAAAGCCGAATTGTTAGTGAACATACTAGACATATTGGTTACGTTTGATGTATTCCAGTTGCCAATTGGCTGATTAAAGATTGAATTATGAAACATGCCGGACATATTGGTTACGTTTGATGTATTCCAGTTGCTGATATCCTGATTAAAATACCAAGCATTAGAGAACATGTTATTCATATTGGTTACAGCGGAAGTATTCCAGCTGCCGATATCCATATTGAATGAAGCATTGGCAAACATACTTGTCATATCTTTTACCTTTGATGTATTCCAGTTATTTATGTTTTGGTTGAAGGTGTCTGTACCATAAAACATAAAACTCATATTGGTTACATTTTGTGTGTTCCAATCACCTATGTTTTGGTTAAAAGCCTTTGCACTCGTAAACACACTAATCATATTGGTTACCTTTGATGTATCCCAATTGCCAATTGGCTGATTAAAAACAGAAGCATTAGAGAACATATAGCTCATATTCGTTACGGCGGAAGTGTTCCACCCGGAGATATTCTGATTAAAGATCTTAGCTTCATAAAAAAGATAAGCCATATTGGTTATTTTTGAGGTATTCCAATTGCCTATATTAACAGGACTATTGAGTGAGTGACAACCTTGAAACATACGCGACATACTGGTTGCTCCACTCAAATTCGGTATATCTGATGCAGTGATATTCAGATTAATACATTTTTGAAACATGCTTTCCATTGTGCTCCATTGTGCCGTGCCCCACTGGGCAACATCAACCAATCGTTTGTCGCTTCCTCCTGTATCAGCTCTAAAAGCTCTCAGATGATTTGGTTTAAGATTAAGCGTAATAATCTCGTTAGCAGGTAAACCATTAATGACAACATTTACAGCATTCGCAGCAATTGTTCCGCTACCCATACCGCCACCTGAAGCTGTCCAGAAATAATCAACAGATCCGATCAGAGAGGTGGTTATATTAAATGCAATCTCATTGTTTGTACCTGGTTTACTCATATCCCAAATGGTCACAAAATCTCCTGTAGCGGTTGTGATGCTGAAATTGGCACCCGTGTAGGTGAGGTCATAGTTACTGTTAGCGACCAATGTTCCCTGGTTAATAGCATAAGTGCCTATGGCTTCGCCGACAGTTCTGCTTAAGCTACCTGTAAGTACCGTCTGGTCGTCACCGTTTACTAATCCTGTCACGGTATAGGTTAGTGCCGGGTCAGCAGTGCCGTATTCTTTGGATAGGGCATTGGCCGTAACTGCTAAGTTCGCTTTATTTATCGTTATTTTGAAAACGGTATCAGTAGCAGGGCCATAGGTGTCATCCCCGGGCTGTTTTGCCGTGATGTTGACTTCTCCTGCTTTTTTGATTTTTAGTCTCCATCTGTTTCCGCCTGTGACGTCCAGAAAAGCTTCGGCTATGCTATTGTCTGCAGATACGTAATTGACTTTCAAACCTGAACTTGCTGTGGCGGTAAGGGCAAAAGGGTTATCTCTATCTCCGTAGGTTTTAGTGATATCCGCTACAGTAATGGTTTGTGGAAGTAATTTTGATTCATAGGCTCCAATGTCTATATTAAAGCCAATTAAACGATTGTTACCGGCAAGGTCTTTGTCGTTAGCCAGATCAGCACCAGAACTTGAATACAGAGAGTTGCTTCCCTTGGCAATTGCCGGGCTTCCTATTTTTAGTTGGAAATCGTTGTTTGCCGCATTGGTAAAAATCTGTTCAGTGGTAACACCTTGTGCGCTCACATTGTCACCCATAATATTTGTATAACCTGTTATAAGGTTATTTCTGAAGGTTATATAACTTAGGCCTGTATATTGTCCATCTCGGCCTGTATTTTGTGCTGATTTATTATCCCATAACAAACTGTTGTATAAAAGTATTCTTCCACTACTGGCGTTAATTCCTCCTCCATAAGAACTGTTGTTTGAGATGTTTCCATACATGGTACAATTTATGATCGACATATTACCAAGGTTGTGCCATACCGCACCACCTCCTAAAGTTGTGGCTGTATTCTTGAAAAAGAGGCTAGTGTAAATTTTTGAGTCCGAGTTTTCATTATGTATGGCTCCCCCTCTGTTACCGGCAGCATTTTCTATAAAGGTACAACCGGAAATAGTTGCCGCTGATCCGTCATTGAGTAGTGCACCTCCCCAAGTTCCAGTGTTTTTTGTAAAACTGCTATTGATGATAACTGCATTGGAAGATATATTCATTATTCCTCCGCAGTTTCCTGAGACCTTATTTGCTGAAAAATTACTGTTGGAGATGCTTACAGGAGATGCCTCATTATACATAGCTCCCGCATAAGTACCCGTATTTTCTGTAAAAGTACAATTGGTTATGGTAGTAGAAGATGAGCCGTTACACATTCCTCCTCCTCTGGCTTGACCAAAAGAATACCCGTTAACTGTGATTTTGGAAGTCTGGAGTCCATTTGCATTCCCTTTGGTAATCGTAAAACCATCCAACAGGGTTTGATTTCCTACATTTGCACTAATAATTACATGATAGGCATCATCGGAGGTATTGTTTATTGTTCCTAAATCACCACTCAAGATACTTTTGTTAACTTCATAATTGCGTTGTCCCAATGAAGTTTCGGTTCCGGTAAAGCCTCCGTATAGTTGTACGCCATCTTTAAGTACAAAAGCATTTGCCCTGTTATTTACAGAGATCGTGTTAAGATCATTGGCCGGGCGATTAGGCTTGTAAGTACCTGCGGCTACCCATATTTGGTTGGAACTGGCAGACTGATTGATCATTAACTGCAAATCATCACTGGCATTGCTCCATGAAGATCCGTCTTTGGTTCCTGCTCCACCTTCTTTTACATATCGGATGGTTTGAGCAAAACTTGCCCAACTGCTAAAGACAAATAGCAGAAAAAATAGATGTTTTTTCATCTTTGAAAAATTTAATAGATTATTTTTTTATTGTTTTAGCTAAGGGGTGGAAGTTCTTATCCTGTTATAGGAATGAGAAAAACAACCTTCAATTCTCAGCCTGGAACTCATACACGCTTTATTGGCTATAGTATGTGGTTTTGGTATTTGAAGTAAGGAGGCATATCATTCCGCGGTAGGGGATGATTTGTTTTAAGATTTTTAACGCCAATAAAGGAGAAAGGGAATAAGACCATTTCTCTTGCAGCAATAAGATGTAATTTTTCCATTTCACAGTATTTAAATTTATTCTTAACCCCCATTGCCTTTTCTGCACAAGAAAAAACAGGAAATGATTGTTCGTGTTAAGAGACGTCATAGGCGAGCATACGGATTACTTCCGAAACTGCATAATGAGTCGATCAATTTAAAGATGAGTAAATAAAAGAATACGCCACTCCTGAGCTAACAGGAGCTTATTAATAGTATGGTTTGTCTTGATTTTAGATAAGGCAAGGCAATATGATTTCTACATACTTTTGTTTATTGTATGTAATTGGTGAAATCAGAGATTTGCTTTTGAACGGTTAATCCATCCAAACAAGTTTGCTTGCAAGTGTGGGAGTGGTTCTTATCTATAGCTGATAAATGATGATATAATGCCGTTTGTTTTTTTCCGTTCTTGGATTTAAGACATTCCTATCATTTGGGAGGATTTTTGTAAAATTGTAGCTGGTTTGGCCTGTAATTGTTTTCATAAGAGCTTATTTATCAGGTGTAAATATATAGAATTTATTGTGATTATTTATTTCTATACTGTTTTTAACAATAGGTTAACTGGTTTTAAAAATAATTGACGTGTTAAAATTTATGTGTAAATCATAGATTGTCTTAAAATTCCTGTAATTTAAAATATTTAAATAAAATCTAAACACTCCCGTTTTTCGGGCGTGCTTAGATTTTAGGATATTCTATTTTTATTTTTTGACCACTTTTACGGTGGATTTTTTGCCACTCGACATGACGGATACGGCATAGGTTCCGTCCGGCAGGTCGCCAAGGAACAGTTTTACTTCCGTAGCGTGGCTCTCCTGTTTTCTGACCAGTTGGCCCAACAGGCTGTATACCTCAATCGAATCTATGGTTTCCGAACACTGTATGTTCAGGTAATCTTCTACCGGATTCGGATAGTACTTGAAGGTCAGCTTTTGCGGTTTTCCAACACCCAGTGCTGCATTTGCCGCAACGGCAAGAGGCAGGCTCGGGCAATATCCGTCGGCAACGGCCACGGCATAATAGGTCGTCCCGTCAACCAGTGGGGTAGTTGGAGGCAATGGATTGGTATTGTTTACCGCGTCATTGTAGCTGGCGTACCAGATTACATTTGCAGGCGTTACTACAAGGTCTGCTATGGTAGCCCCTTCTTCGAACTCTTGCAATGGTGCTCCCTGCGGTACCGGCAGCCTGTCGTTCAGGATGACGATGACCAGTGTCCTTTCCGGGCTTTCGCATCCGTTGACCGTCTGCGTTGCATAATAGGTAGTTCCGTCTACCAGAGTCGTATTGGCAGGAAGTTCCTGTGTCGCATTGGCAGAAGCATACCATTTTACCTGTGTTCCCTGTATTGCAAGGTTGCTTATGGTAGGATTGGCGGTACTACAGAATTCCTGTATTTCTTCAGCAACTGGCGGTACTACTTCCTGTGGTTGAGTGATGGTAAATACCTTTGTGATTACGGAACCGTTGGCATCGGTTACCGTAACGGTATAGGTTCCTGCTGCCAGTCCTGCTGCGGTTGGCGCCGTTCCTCCGTTTGGTAACCAAGAATAGGAGTATGGTGCCGTTCCTCCGGATATGCTGACTGTAGCAGAACCGTCAGAACTTCCGTAACATGTTACGTTTGTCTGGGAGGAATCTGTTATGGCCAGTGTTTCTATGATGGTGAAATCGGCTCCTGTAAAGGCAATATCATAATTATTTCCTGCGCTCAGTGTACCCTGTGTGATAGGGTAGGTTCCTGTGGCTTCGCCAGAAATTCTTGATAGGCTACCTGTGATAATATTTCCTGTATCACCATTCGTTAGTCCCGTAACGGTATACGTCAATGCAGGGTCAGCTGTTCCGTAGGCTTTTGATTTCGCATCTGCAACGATGTTTAAGGTTGCCTTCGTGATGTTAAAATCGGCACCGGTGTAGGCGATGTCGTAATTCCCGCTTACGGCCAGTGTTCCCTGGTTGATGGCATAGGTACCGATGTTTTCACCTGCCGTTCTGGTCAAGGCTCCCGTGATAACCGTATGGTCGTCACCGTTTGCAAATCCCGTTACTGTATAGGTCAATGCCGGATCGGCTGAACCGTAGGCTTTCGACTTGGCATCTGCAACGATATTCAGTGTTGCCTTGGTGATGTTGAAATCCGCTCCGGTGTAGGCAATATCGTAGTTCGCCGTAGTTGCCAACGTACCCTGTTCAATGGCATAGGTACCGATGTTTTCACCTGCAATTCTTGTTAAAGCGCCTGTGATAACAGACTGATCGTCTCCGTTTTCAAATCCGGTTACGGTATAGGTCAATACAGGGTCAGCCGTTCCATAGGTTTTTGATTTCGCATCTGCAACGATATTTAAGGTTGCCTTTGTGATGTTGAAATCAGCACCGATGTAGGCGATGTCATAGTTTCCGCTTACTGCCAGTGTTCCCTGGTTGATGGCATAGGTACCGATGTTTTCACCGGCTACTCTTGTTAAGGCACCTGTGATAACAGACTGATCGTCTCCGTTTTCAAATCCGGTTACGGTATAGGTCAATACAGGGTCAGCCGTTCCGTAGGTTTTCGACTTGGCATCAGCAACGATGTTCAGGGTTGCCTTCGTGATGTTGAAATCAGCACCGGTGTAGGCGATGTCATAGTTTCCGCTTACTGCCAGTGTTCCCTGGTTGATGGCATAGGTTCCGATGTCTTCACCTGCCGTTCTGGTTAAGGCTCCCGTGATGACCGTATGGTCGTCACCGTTTGCAAATCCCGTTACGGTATAGGTCAGTGCCGGGTCAGCCGTTCCGTAGGCTTTTGATTTCGCATCAGCAACGATATTCAGTGTTGCCTTGGTGATATTGAAATCGGCACCTGTGTAGGCGATGTCGTAGTTTCCGTTTACTGCCAGTGTTCCCTGGTTGATGGCATAGGTTCCTATGTCTTCACCGGCTGCTCTAGTGAGTGTTCCGCTGATGATGCTTTGGTCGTCACCGTTTGCCAATCCGGTTACGGTATAGGTCAGTACCGGGTCATTTGTTCCATACACTTTTGATAGATCATCTGCAACTATATTTAAAGTTGCTTTGGTGATATTAAAATCCGCTCCTGTATAAGTGATGGTATAATTTTCGGCATTTAATGTTCCCTGCCCAATAGAGTAGGTTCCCACATCTTCTCCGGCTGTTCTGATAAGCAATCCTGTTAATGCGGTTGCTGTATCGCCGTTTACCAACCCGTTAGCCACGTATGTCAATATTGGGTCTCCGGTTCCGTATATTTTGCTAATTGTGTCGGCGGTTACTATTAGGGTAGCCTTGTTGATGGTCAATCCAAAGACAACATCCGGTGCCGGATTGTAGGTTTCATTACCTGCCTGTTTTGCGGTGATATTGACTTGTCCCGCTTTATGGATTTTGATTTTCCATTTATTTCCGTCTGCTGTGTCTTGAAAAGCTTCGGCTATGCTGTTGTCTGCAGATGTGTAGCTCACTTCGAGACCTGAACTTGCAGTAGCTGTTGGCACAAAAGGCACATCACCATAGGCTTTAACCATGTCATTAGCCGTAATGGTTTGGTCTAACCCGCAGCTTTGTCCACTTGCGCTGTCGCCTGTAATAGTCCAGCCCTTGTCAGTGGTCAATGTTGTTCTTGCCGATAGAGTATTGGTGCCGTATTGTATTCCTTGTGCCCCCAGATTACGTCCTGTTGGTGTGTTTGGATTATTTGCCCAGCCTTGCAATGTGAACGAATAGTTCTGACAATCCATTCCTGAATTGTTGAGCATATAAGCCATATCAATATTTGGATTGAGTTGCCAGTTACCTAAGTTTTGGTTAAATGATGTAGCATCCCTAAACATATCAGACATTTCAGTTGCATTTTGTGTATTCCAATTATCTATGTTTTGGTTAAATGTTGTGGCATCCATAAACATACCACTCATGCCGGTTACGTTTATTGTATTCCAGTTGCTAATATCCTGATTAAACACGCCAGCTTGCCAAAACATGTAGTTCATATATATTACATTTTCAGTATTCCAGTTACTAATATCCTGGTTAAAGACTTCCGCACCGGCAAACATACTATACATATCGGTTACATTTTGTGTATTCCAGTTACCAATATTCTGGTTAAAGGCTTTAGCATTTTTAAACATAAAGCTCATATTTGTTACCTTTTCTGTATTCCAACTGCCAATATCCTGGTTAAAGGCTTCAGCATTGTAAAACATACCACTCATATCCGTTACTTTTTCCGTATTCCAGTTGCTTATGTTTTGGTTAAATATTTTTGCATCGCCAAACATATATCCCATATCCGTTACATTTTCAGTATTCCAATTGCCAATATTCTGGTTAAAGGCTTCGGCATCGTAAAACATACCCCTCATATTCGTTACTTTTTCCGTATTCCAGCTGTTGATAGAAGGAGTGCCGATAAGTGATGTACAATAAGAAAACATCCAACTCATATCTCTTACCATGCTTAAGTCAGGGATGTCAGTAGCTGTGACATTCATATTTATGCACCTATTAAATGCTTGTCTTATTTCATTCCATTCAGCAATACCCCATTGAGAAACATCGATTATACGTTCGTAGTTGTAAAAGTGGACTGAAAAACCTTTGAGATAGCTAGGCTTCAGGTTTAGAGTAATGATTTCGTTTGCCGGCACACTGATTCTCACTTCACCCCCTTCAGTAATTGTTCCTCTGCCTGTACTGCCTCCTGATGCACTCCAAAAATAATCCACAGATTTGCCAGGCGTAATGGTACTATTAAACATGATATCATTGCCGGGGTCCCAATGATCATTATACTTACTCATATCCCATACTGTGACAAAGTCTCCCATTGCTGTTGTAATGGTAAAGTCTGCTGCAGTATAAGTAATAATATAGTTTTCAGTGTCTAATGTTCCCTGTGTAATAGCATATGTTCCTACCGCTTCACCTGCTATTCTGGTCAATGCCCCTGTAACAACCGTTTGGTCATCGCCATTAACTAATCCAGTTAGGGTATAGGTCAATGCCGGATCCGTTGTGCCATATTCTTTGGATAGGGCATCAGCTGTTATTGTTAAGGGCGCCTTATGTATGGTCAATCTAAAGATGACATCTGTTGCTGCATTATAAGTTTCATTACCGACTTGTTGTGCCCTGATGGAGGTTGTTCCTGCTTTTTTAATTTTCAGCTTCCATTTATTACCGTCTGCAATGTCCTGAAAGGCTTCGGCTATGGTGTTGTCCGTAGATACATAGCTTACTTCAAGACCTGAACTTGCCGTTGCCGTTGGTACAAAAGGCGCATCGCCGTAGATTTTGACCATATCAGTAGCGGTAATGGTTTGATCAAGCCCGCAGTTTTGTCCGCTTGGCCCGCCGTCTCTAATCGTCCAGCCCTTGGTGTTGATTAAAAAATTTCTTGCCGTTTCAGCATTGGTGCCGTATTTTTTGTATGAAGCTCCGAAATTGCGTCCGGAAGGAATGTTGGGATTGTTTGACCATCCATTCAGCGTAAGCGAGTAGTTCTGGCAATCCATTCCTGAAAGGTCCAGCATATTGGTCATATCTGCATTTGGATTCAGCTGCCAGTTACCGATATTCTGATTAAAGGCAGTAGCATTTACAAACATGTATCCCAAACGAAGTACTGAAGAAATATCCCAATGGCTTAGGTCCTGATTAAAGGAGCTTGCATAATTGAACATACCATGCATATCGGTAACTGCAGTAATATTCCAGCTATCTATGGGTTTATTAAATGCAGTTGCCGAATCAAACATACCACTCATATTGGTTACTGCTGAGGTATTCCAGTTTCCAATATTCTGGTTAAAATTTTTGGCACCGGCAAACATTACCCTCATATTTGTTACTGCTGAGGTATTCCAGTTGCCAATAGGTTGGTTAAATGCTTTGGCATTGGCAAACATACCGTTCATATCCGTTACTGCAGCGGTATCCCAACTACTGATGTTTTGGTTAAAGGCAGTAGCTCCTCCAAACATGGAGCTCATATTGGTTACATTTGATGTATTCCAGTTGCTGATATCCGCATTGAAGACCGGTGAAAAGGCAAACATTCCCTGCATGTTGGTTACATTTTGCGTGTTCCAGTTGCTTATGTTTAGGTTGGATGCCCTCGATTCCTGAAACATTCCTTCCATATTGGTTACATTTGACGTATTCCAATTGCTTAAATCCTGATTGAATGCTCTGGCACCACTAAACATATAACCCATATTGGTCACGTTTGCCGTATTCCAGCTGCTAATGTCTTGATTAAAAACAATGTTAGCTGTAAACAAACTTTCCATATTGTTGACTGTTGTCGTATTCCAGCTACCGATGTTAGCCGGACCTGTCATCGATTGGCAGTTGTTAAACATCTTTCGCATAGAACGTACTGCACTCAAATTGGGGATATCAGTTGCAGTAACGTTGAGATTGACACAATCACTAAAGGCATTTTCCATAGTGCTCCAGGCTACATCTCCCCATTGGGTAATGTCGATAAGACGTCGTATGTTGTTGTTGCTGTTTGCCATGATATTAATGGCTTTTATTTCGGAAGCGATGCTTAAGGTGATGATTTCACCGGCAGGCAGTCCTGTTATCTGGGCGGAAGTATTTGTTGTCAGTGTACCACTGCCACTGCTGCCTCCTGATGATGTCCAGGTATAACTGACCGGTGCATTTTGGTAGGTGGTGATTCCAAAACGCAGGCTGGTTGGAGTGCTTTGGTTTCCATCAGGTATGCCCATATCCCAAACGGTAACAAACGGTCTTCCGCAGATAGTACCGCTTGGGCTGTCGCCTGTGATGGTCCAGCCTTTGGAAGTGGTCAGTGATGTACGTGCTGCTAAGGCACTGGTGCCGTATTGTCTGTATAAAGCTCCAAGGTTACGCCCTGAGGGTGTATTGGAATTGGCTGCCCAGCCTCTGAGCGTTGCAGAGTAACTGGCACAATCCAGATACGACTGTCTCAACATATCAGTCATTTTTACAACAGGATTCAGTTGCCAGTCGCCTATGTCCTGATTAAAAGCATAGGCATATTGAAACATGGAACTCATGTCAGTTACATTTGCTGTATTCCAGTTGCTTATGTTCTGATTAAAAGCACCGTTCCTCTCAAACATATATGACATATCGGTTACATTTGCCGTATTCCAGTTGCCTATGTCCTGATTAAATATCGGATTCTGTTGAAACATATAACTCATGTTAGTTACATTTGCCGTGTTCCAGTTACTGATGTCCTGATTAAATATCGGATTCTGTTGAAACATATAACTCATGTTAGTTACATTTGCCGTATTCCAGTTACTGATGTCCTGATTAAATGCTCGGGCATAGGCAAACATAGCTCCCATGTTGGTCACGTTTGCGGTATTCCAGTTGCTGATGTCCTGATTAAATGCCTGGGTATTCTGAAACATAGCGCCCATGTTGGTTACGTTAGCCGTGTTCCAACTGCCAATATCTTGATTGAAAACCATAGTGTATGAAAACATGTTTGACATGTTGGTTACGTTAGCCGTGTTCCAGCTACCGATGTCCTGGTTAAATGCCTGAGCAAACTGAAACATTGCTTCCATATCGGTCACATTAGACGTATTCCAGTTGCCAATATTCTGATTGAAGGCTGAGGCCCCTCTGAACATATAAGCCATAGTGGTTACATTTCGTGTGTCCCAATTGCTGATGTCCTGATTGAAACGGGTTGCCCTGCTAAAAACCTGAATCATATTGGTTACATTTGACGTGTCCCAGCTTCCTATGTTGGCAGGGCCAGTGAGGGAAGTACACTCCGCAAACATGGTTCTCATAGTGGTTACCCTGCTCAGGTCCGGTATGTCTGTAGCCGTAACATTGAGGTTAGAACACTGTAAGAAGGCATTTTGCATACTGCGCCATTCGGCGGTTCCCCATTGGGCAACATCGATAATACGGGGCTCATTAAAAATGACAACTGATGCCAGATTCTCAGGTTTTATATGGAGTGTAATTGTTGGCTTGTTGGGAGGTATGAAAATTTGGAAGCCTGATGGGGTGGAGTTGGTAACGGTGCCACTACCGCTGCTGCCATCGGGAGCTGTCCAGAAGTATCTGACCACATTGTTTGGCGATGGCAAGGTAGTAATGTTGACGGATGATATTATTGTATGAGTACTTATTTTGGTCATGTCCCATACGGTAATAAAATCTCCGGTAGCATTGGTGATGGTAAAATCGGCTCCGGTATAGCTGATGATATAGTTCGCCGCGGTTAAGCCTCCCTGTGTAATGGGATAGGTGCCTATTGTTTCACCAAAGGCTCTTCGTAAAGTACCGGAAATTACGGCCTGGGTATCGCCATTTACCAATCCGTTGGCGGTAAAAGTTAAGACAGGGTCTGCCGCACCAAATTCTTTTGATTTGGCATCGGCTGTGATGGTTAAGGGTGCCTTTAGTATTGTCAGGTAAAAGAAAACGTCGGGAGCTTGAACAAAAATTTCGTTTCCGGCCTGTTTTGCCGTGACTCTTACCTGTCCTGCTTTTTTTATTTTTAGCTTCCATTTGTTACCGTCTGCTCTGTCCTGAAAGGGTTCTGCTATACTATTATCCGCTGAAACATAGCTTACTTCCAGACCGGAACTTGCTGTTGCGGTTGGTACAAAAGGTAAGTCACCGTAGGTTTTGACCATTTCGGTTGCTGTAATGGTTTGTGAACGTCCGCAATTTTGTCCGCTCGGGCTATCTCCTATAATAACCCAGCCTTTGTTGTTGGTCAACAAAGTTCTGTATGCTGTAATATTGTTTCCGTATTGTATGCCCAACGCCCCGAGTCTACGTCCGGGAGGGGTGTTTGGGTTGTTGGCCCAGCCATACAGTGTTGCCGAGTAGTTTGTACAGTCCAATCCGGATTCATCCAACATATTGCCCATATTTGCATAAGCATTAAGCTGCCAGCTACCAATGTTTTGGTTGAATTTAGTAGCCCTGAAAAACATCTCTCTCATATCTGTTACGGAAGTTGTATTCCAGTTGCTTATGTTTTGGTTGAAAGCTTTGGCATTCTGGAACATATACCCCATATTGATTACATTTGCGGTATTCCAGCTACTTATGTTTTGATTGAAAACATAGGTATAACCAAACATAAAGTCCATATTCTTTACTGAAATGGTATTCCAACGGCTGATGTCCTGATTGAAAGTTTCTGCCTGATAAAACATAGCACGCATATTGGTGACTTTTTCTGTATTCCAGTTTCCAATATTCTGATTAAAAGCTTTTGCGTCATAAAAAAGACCTTCCATAGTGGTTACCTTTTCTGTATTCCAACTGCCTATATTGCCGTTAAAAGCAAAAGCCTGCCTAAAAACAGTGGACATGTCGGTTATATTTTCTGTATTCCAGCTTTCTATGTTGGGAATGGTGTCAAGTTCCGAACATCCATAAAACATTCCCTTCATGCTGCTTACTCCCGTAAGATCTGGAATATCCGTAGCAGTTACTTTTAGGTAGGTACAGCCTAAGAAAGCATTTTCCATAGTTTTCCATGCTACGCTGCCCCATTGGGAAATGTCCACAAGTCGTCTAGGTTCTATTTGGTTAAAAGCGGTGAAGTCGGGTGCTATGGTTAATGTAATTAATTGATTTGCAGGTAGACCTGTAATCAAAGCTTGAGTACTGTTTGCAGGTATGGTACCATTGCCGCTATTGCCACCAGAGGCCGTCCAGCTATAATTGACCGGTGTGTTTGGCAAGGTTGTAATGCCAAAACGCAAAGCCGAAGAACTGCCTAACGGTCCGTGAGGTTTGCTCATATCCCAGACAGTGATAAAGTTTTCCGGGGCGACAGTATTGGCTTCCGGTATTGAAACTGTTTCTGTAACGCCAGTAGCTGCGTTGGTGTTTTGAAGGTAATTTTTACCTACAGGGTTTTTATAGCTACTACTATTATTGGTTGTATTGTGTGCGTCTTTTTTATAGAATACACTACTATCATCCGGCATATTGTCAATAAGGCTGTACAATACAGATTTTTTAGCCAATACGGTTGCCACATCATTGTTTGATGATAAATGTTTTTTTGCAAAGCTATGGGTATAGCCAAAAAGCAAAAAGGCCAATAAATAAGTAGAATGTAATTTTCTCATCTTTAAATCAATTTAATTTGTTCTCAATCCCGATTCTTTAAAGGAATCATTAATTAGAAGCTATTCCAGACAGCGATTGCTGCAGAATTGCTACAAAAATGACTTATAGACAGATGCGGAATTGTTTCCGAAAACTGTATAATCAGTCGAATACTATTAAAGATGAGTAAATAAAAAATACGCTACCGCGGAAACGCAGGACTGGGTTTCCGGTTTAGGGTTACACGCTTAAAATTTTAGATAAGGCAAGACTATTGAATTTCGAAACCTATTTCAATTGGATGTAGGAAGAAATCATATGTATGCTTTTGAACGGATGTAATCCGACCAAACAGTTTGCTTGCAAGAATGGGAGTAATTCTTATCTATAACTGATAAAAGGTAATAAGGTGCCGTTTATTTGTTTCCAATTTTTGGGTTCCGGACATCCCTGTTGTGAGGAAGACTCTGGTAAAATCTAAATCATTTTGGCCTGTAAGTGTTTTCATATGTGCTTATTTTCAGGGTGTAAATATATAGAGAATTTAATTACATGACCTAGCGGTTTAATCTTTTTAACAGTAAGTTAACCGGTATTTTCAAAATAATTAACTTTAAAAGTAAGTATTTTAAGGTATAAACGTTAATGTTTATAATATAATAAAACATGATGCTTTTCAATTTTATGTTATTGCAATTGTTCATAATTTTGTTGTTTTATATCCAAAACTATTTCTTTTGAAAGAAGTTAAACGTTGCTAAATCACATAAAAGAATACCTGTCAAAACGAGATTTTTGAATCTGCAAATTGATATGGATTGTATTTTGATTTTTATTCCTGTTTATCCTTTTACGTATATTTGGCATAAAAGCAAAATAAGCCTTTACCATTTTTATGAAAAAAGCAATTATTATTGGTGCCACATCCGGAATTGGAAAAGAACTGGCAAAAATTCTTTCAAACAACGGATATAAGGTAGGCCTAACGGGTAGGAGAAAGCAACTACTTGAAGCTATCCAGACTGGAAATCCACAAGCTTTTGAAATCTTACAGTTAGACATTACAGAAATCGACACGCTTTCAAATAAACTCGATGAATTGGTTCATAAATTAGGAGGTATGGATTTGCTGGTTATCAGTTCCGGAACAGGAGACTTTAATCCGATACTTGACTTCGATATAGAAAAAAAGACTATTGATACTAACGTTACCGGATTTACCTTTGTTGCAGACTGGACTTATCAATACTTTGAAAAACAGCAATCCGGACATTTAGTAGGTATTACATCGCTTGCGGGCATAAGGGGCAATCGTATTGCACCCTCATATAATGCCAGCAAATCCTATCAGATTAATTACCTGGAAGGATTGCGGCAAAAGGCAGGAAAAGCAAAACATGACATAACCGTAACCGATATTCGTCCGGGTTTTGTTGCTACCGATATGGCTAAGGGTGATGGGCAGTTTTGGGTAGCAACTCCCGAAAAAGCGGCAAAGCAAATCTATGCTGCAATTCGTAATAAAAAACGAACAGCCTACATAACAAAAAGATGGGGTTTGATTGCTTTTCTCTTAAAAATTTTGCCAAAACGGATGTATGAAAAAATGTAAACAGGCTTTATTAAAATATGAGTAACAGATTTTCCGATAACAATCAGGTTGGAGTAGTGGCTTCATTTTCTGAATTGATGAATACTCATTTTCTGGGTAATACTAATGCACTATGCTGGCACAGAAATTTAGACGGAGATTTTAAAGAAATTGTGACGAAGTTGCAATTAAAGGAAAATATTACCGAAGTTTCCATTGAAGATCTTTTAGCATTGCAATTATCAGAAAAGGGAAATGTTGCCAGAGAAATTATACTCAATGACCTGCAATTATTAACCGATTTCGGAGCATCGCCTTCTCTTAATTTGTTGAAACGCTATGAACGGGATGATGAGTTCGATTTTATTTCAACCGATGTTTATTCCTGGCATGTAGACCGTTCACCTGTGGGTACAGATACTTTTTTATGTACTTACTATGGAGCTGCAAGTGATATTATACCAAACGATGAGGTTCTACAAAAAATCCTGATTCCGGAAATTCGGGAAAAACTGAAAGAATTACACGACGGACCAGAATCAGAATTTGAAGATTTTTTAAAGGAGAATTATTTTGACTTGCATTATCAGGCTAAACCAATTGCTCAACCTGTTAATTTAGGATTGGGACATCTTTGGCGATTGGCGGTAGACCATCCGGAGCAAAAGGTTTTGCCATGTGTGCATAGGGCGCCTGTGGAAAGGGGTGAATATCGGTTGTTGTTGATTTGTTAGGGGTAATGAACGAATCTTCAAAAACTAGGCGTTAACTCCATCAACGAAAACGTCGACAAAATTTTGCACTTTCTGAATAATTCTCCTGCCTATATTATTCCTTTCAGTGAGTTTTGGCTTTACTTCAAGAAGTTTTAAAGTATCACTAATTTTAGGCGTTTTAGCCGTAAAAAGAAAATCATCAATAGCATCTCTGAATCTATCTTTATTCAAAGATTCTTCAGTAGCAATTTTGTCAAAAGCAGCGTTTTTTTCATTATTCCAGAATTTCTCAAATTCTTCATTTACATTATTACCGTCAGAAATATGAGGCAGATTTTCTTCTATAAATTTCTCTATCAGTTCTTTTTTGCTTCTCAGTTTAGCATCTCCCGAAAGAATATCCCTGATTTCTTTTTTCTTTAGTTCCAGTTTATCACCTTTCAGATTGGAGTCCGTAAGGTTGGCTAATAATGAAATTATATAGTCTACATTTATTTCATCACGATGAATTAATTCCAGCTCAAAATCTACATCATCCAAAATACTTGCCTTTCCTTCGCCACCATCTTTTTTTCCTTTAATTTCGGTCCATAAATCGAGATATTTACTTTTGTATCCATCAAATTCAAACTCGGTCATTTCCAATTTGTCAAAATCGAAATCTGCAAATGATTTTAAAATATTCAGAACACGCATTAGTTCACGAAAAGCCGTAATGAACTCAAACTTGTCCTGTTCGGTTTGATAGCTGTTGACACTGTCAACCTCGGGCGCAACTAATTTTAGTGTTTCTAAAGCAGAATTGAAAAGCTCGATATAATCTTCAATAGGATGGATGATGATTTCCCGAATCGCTTCTTTATTGGAAAACAACGTAACAGCATCATCGGTTGCCGATTTAAGATTTCGGAAACAAACAATATTGCCTTGCGATTTCTTTTCGCCTAAAAGTCTGTTGGTGCGGGAAAATGCCTGAATCAATCCGTGATATTTCAGGTTTTTATCTACAAATAAAGTATTCAGTTGCGGACTGTCAAATCCTGTGAGAAACATGTTGACAACAATGATTAAGTCAACTTCTTTACTGCGAACTCTTTTGGCAACGTCATTATAATAGTTGTAAAAAGTCTGAGAGTCCTTTGTAGAAAAGTTCGTCCCAAACATTTCATTATAATGACCAATATATTTTTCTAATACATTTCTGCTATGGGAATCCCCATATTGAGCCTGTGGTTCTGCAACCATCCTGAACTCGGGTTCGTCATAAATTCCATCTGCATCTTTCGATTCTTCATTGGTTCCATAACTGAAAATGGTAGCAATCTTTAACTGATGTTTACCTTCTTCTTTCTTTTTCTGAAAGAGGTCATAATATTTCTGCAAAACATCAATACTACTTACACAAAACATTGCATTAAAGGTACCGCTGTGTGTTTTTCTTCCATATTCTGCGATAAGATAATCTGCAATTTTTTCAAGACGTTTCGGGCTTTCCAAAAGCTCTTGCGTATCTATTGCCTCAACGTCAGTATCTATGTAAGTATTGCTACCTTCTTTCTCCTTGTATCTTCCGACATATTCCACAGAAAACTTCAAAACATTATCATCGCGAATAGCATCGGTAATCACATACTTGTGCAGACAATCCTCAAAAAGCCTGTTTGTGGTTGCCGGAGCTCCGTCTATTTTCCCAATCGAATTGACTTCAGAAATGGGAGTTCCGGTAAAGCCAATCATTTGGGCATTTTTAAAATATTTCTTGATATTCTGATGCGTATCTCCAAACTGGCTTCTGTGGCATTCGTCGAAAATAAAAACCACTTTTTTATCTTTCAGCTTGTCTATTTTGTTGCCATGTTTTTCTTTGGTAATGGCGGTATTGAGTTTTTGTAAAGTGGTAACAATCAGCTTTGTATTATCCGAAAGCTGTTTAACCAGATGGGCAGTGTTTTCTGTGGCATCTACACTTCCTTTTTCAAAGGCATCGAATTCTTTTTGGGTCTGATAATCCAAATCCTTTCTGTCAACCACAAAAACAACTTTCTCTACTTTTGGGATTTCTTTCAGAATCTGGCTGGCTTTAAAGGAAGTCAATGTTTTTCCCGAACCTGTTGTATGCCAGATGAAACCGTTTTTATCGGTATTTCTTACCCGGTCAACAATTTTCTCAACAGCATAATATTGATAAGGTCTTAGAACCATCAATATTTTATTCGTTTCATTCAAAACGATATACTTAGTAATCATTTTAGCAATATGGCAAGGTTCTAAAAATGCCTGTGCAAAAGGTTCCAACTGCGTGATGTTATTGTTGTGTTCATCAGACCAAAAGAAAGTTTGCTTAAAAGTCTGCTTGGCGTTGTTGGAGTAATATTTCGTATTAACTCCGTTACTGATAATAAACAGCTGAACATAATTGAATAATCCGCTTCCTGAATTAAAAGACTGATGATGGTAACGGTTGATTTGGTTGAAAGCTTCTTTCATTTCCAGACCACGACGTTTTAGCTCAATCTGGACTAAGGGCAGTCCATTGATTAGTATTGTTACATCGTATCTGTTTTTATAACTGCCTTCCTGAGCAATCTGATTGGTGACCTGAAACTGATTCTGACACCAGTGGTCCTGGCTGATAAACTCAATCCATTCCGAACTTCCATCATCTTTGATAAAATGAAACTTGTCCCGAAGAATTTTTGCCTTCTCGAAAACATTTCCCTTTGAAAGATGGTTCAGAATTTTTTCAAATTCTTTGTCAGAGAATGTTTTTTTATTATGAATTTCGAGTTGCGTTTTTAGATTTTTAATCAGGTCATTTTCATTACAGATTTTTACTTTTTTATGCCCTAATTGCTGTAATTGTTCAACTAATTTCTGTTCTAAAATATATTCAGGTTGGCTTGACATTCTTTGATGTTATGAGGTTGATGAAAATTTTGCCAGACCTAAAAAATCTGACAAAATTTTAATTGTTCCTTCAAATTTAATAAATAATATATGATGAGTGCAATTATTTGAGTGCTTTAAACATTTGGTCGATTGCTTTTTTCTTCTGTTCCAGATTAGGATGAACATACAAGTTGAGAGTGGTGCTAATATTGGAATGCCCCAACAGGACACTTACTGTTTTGTAGTCGCAATTGCTCTCAATGCATCGTGTAGCAAAACTATGACGTAATCCATGAAATTTAATATCCGGGATTTCTAAGTAGCGCATTAGGTTTTTATAATAACTTCGGTAGGTTCTTGGTTCTGTGGGTTTGGAGTCATTGGTTAAAACATAAAAAGCAGGATTTACAATTTTCTTAAAAGGTTTCAGCATTCTCAGAAGTTCTCTGGTAATTGGAATTTCACGGATTGAATTTTTAGTTTTTGGGGTGTCAATAAGAAGTTCGGTTTTACGTTCTCCATCTTCAATCACGTAGATTCTTTGGATAGTTTTACGAATGTTGATAATCCCGTTATCCGTATCGATATCTTCCCACGTAAGGGCACAAATTTCACCAATTCGCATTCCTGAACAGAGGCAGATATAAACACCTAAATTCCTAAAGGTAAAATGCTCCTGAATATAGCTCATCACTTTTTTCTGATGTGTTCTGCTCAAAACTTCAATCGTGTGGGTTTCCCTTACTGTGGGATATTGAATATCAAAATTGATAAACTCAATCCATTTATTCTTAGCTCCAAATTTTAACACCATTTTTAGGACAATAAGAATGTCTTTTATACTTTTCTGACTTAGTCCCTGCTCCAGTTTTTGAAATACAAATTTCTGAACATCTTTTTCTTCAATTTCAGAATGGTTTTTGAATACAGGCAATAAATGATTTTCCAGTAATAGCATATAAGCCGAAAAAGTTGATTTTTTTACATAAAGTTTTTTGTCGTTCTTCCAATGTTCAGCGATTTCGGCTAATGTTTTCTTTTTTGTCATAATTTTTGATTTTTTAAATGATTTTCTAACTAATCTCAAAAGTTATGAAATAAAGATTGAGGACTGTTATTCCTTAGACTGTAAGAAAGTTTCCTAATTTACGATTTCCAGGGTTTGAAGGTACGTGGAACAAAACTACTTTAGAAAGTTTGGGTAATATAATAACAGGCTCAACTCCTGCAACGGATGAAACTACTTTTTATAGTGGAAATCGCCTATTTGTTTCCCCAGCTGATTTACAATCAAATAGATATGTTTTTAAAACTAAAACAACACTAACAGAAAAAGGATTTAATAAAGGCAGAAAAATCAGAAGAGGAAGTACCTATTTTGTATGCATTGGTTCTACAATTGGTAAAGTAGGTCAAGCAACTGAAGATTCAATTACAAATCAGCAGATTAATTCTGTTATTCCAGTTGACAACGATGATGATTTTGTGTTTTCATTGTTAGAATATTCTTCAGTTAAAATAAAATCTCTCTCAGCAGAACAAGCTGTACCAATAATTAATAAAACAACTTTTTCGAATATCATAGTTGCTATACCAAATATAGAGGAACAAGAAAAAATTTCTTCACTTTTCAAGCTTTTAGATGAAAGAATACAAACCCAAAGGAAAATAATTGAGAAGTTAGAAACCTTAATGAAAGGAAATCTTGAAAAAATATTTCGCCAAAAACTAAGATTTAAAAACAAACAGGGAAATTATTTTTCTATATGGAAAACTATGAAATTAGATGAA
>Ga0209922_101285_pt1 | contig 24801 bp, 29 predicted proteins | sample ThiBiot_500_biof_FD_183946 | JGI IMG/M metagenome (GOLD analysis project Ga0209922, IMG submission 183946) | Wastewater bioreactor microbial communities from Cape Town, South Africa - Thiocy_expt_500_biof (SPAdes) | ecosystem: Engineered > Bioreactor > Thiocyanate-remediating > Anaerobic-Aerobic ... | reverse complement strand
ACGTGCTACGGTGCAAAGAAAGCAACCATGCTCGAATATCTTTACAAAGCAAAAGATTTCGGTATTCGAAATTTATTAGCTTTGCGTGGAGGTAAAGACGAGGCGTGTTTTTGTATTTTAAAAAAAAGAAATTGTTTTTTTCTTTTGTTCTCATTCAGATCCACCTGTTGGCGAAGAATGGGATCCGAGTAAAAGCGACTTTCGTTATGCTACTGATTTAGTACGATTTATTCGTCAACATTTCGGCGATTATTTCGTTATCTGTGTTGCCGGTAGATTTATTTATTTGTGCGTTTTTTTTTCTTTCATATTTTCTTTTGCTTTTCTTATCAAGGTTATCCGCAAGGACATCCCGATAGTACATCGTACGAAGATGATCTCGGTTATCTCAAAGAAAAAATCGATTGTGGCGCTGATTTTATTATCACACAGTTATTTTTTCAAGCCGAAACATTCATTAAATTCGAGTCTGATTGTCGTGCTATTGGTATTACATGTCCGATTATTCCAGGCATATTTCCTATTCAAGTAGACTTTGTTTTTCTATTTTTGTGATTCGTTCGAATATCAATTTCATTTGTTTTTATCTTATCTAGGGTTTTGCCAGTCTTCGTAATATCGTTCGTTTAGCTAAACTCGATGTACCAAAAGAGATTCTCGCTTGTATCGAACCGATCAAAGATAACGATGAAGCCATAAGAAATTTCGGTGTTCAAGCATGTTTAGATCTCTGTCAGAAACTACTCGAATCCGGTAAAGTCTATGGTTTACATTTCTATACATTGAATCGTGAATTTGCTACGATCGAAGTCTTGAAAAAGCTCGGTCTCTGGCTTGAAGATCACCCTCAACGAGCTCTTCCGTGGAAGAAAACATCGAGTAATTACGTTCGTTCGAAAGAAAATGTTCGACCCATATTTTGGAGTATTCGACCGAAATCGTACGTTCATCGTACAGCGAATTGGAATGAATTTCCTAATGGTCGTTGGGGTTTATCATCGGCACCGTCATTCGGCATGCTGACTGATTATCATTTGTTCTATTTGAAAATCGATGCACCCAAAGAAGACCTATTAGACGAATGGGGACGAGAATTAACAAGCGAAGAAGATGTTTGGCGAATGTTTGCGTCGTACATTGGTGGCGAACGAAATGCTCAAAATAAAATCATCAAACATTTTCCATGGACAGACGAAGAATTATCGTTAGAAACTTCGTTGATTCAAAAGGACCTTGTTGAATACAATCGACGAGGAATATTAACAATTAATTCTCAGCCAGCCGTAAACGGAAAACTCAGTTCCGATCCTATCGTTGGCTGGGGAACAGTTAACGGATATGTTTATCAGAAAGTAGACTTCCGAATTCGAAACCTAGACGACAGATGAATAACGAATTTCTTTTAGGCGTATCTAGAATTTTTTACAAGTGCTCAGAATATTCCAGCGTTACGAGCTGTATTAAAACAATTTCCAAGTGTCAACTATCACTTTATTAATAAATCAGTAGGCGAAAAAACGAAAGAAAAATCGACGTTTGCATTTTGTGTTTAGGGTGAAGTCAATGAAACGAACACCGATGATGAATCGCCAATTGCTGTTACATGGGGTGTTTTTGCCGGACGAGAAATTATTCAACCAACAGTTGTTGATCCTGTTAGTTTTATGATTTGGAAGGTAAATCGAAAGCGATATGTTGTGTGTTTTCATTGAAACTATCTCGTTTTTAGGACGAAGCATTTAGTTTATGGACAGAACGTTGGGGTAAATTGTACGATGTTGGCACACGTTCCCATGAAATCATTGAACAAATAGCAAATAATTATTTTCTTGTTAACCTAGTCGATAATGATTATCCTCAAGGTTCATGTCTTTGGAATGTATTAGAAGCAATGTTTGAATATCAAAAATCAACAAAGAAAACTGAACAATCTTGAGAGATACTATTGGATGAAGAAGAAAAAGACGGTTTTCTTTTGTTTTTCAATTCTATTTTGTTTTCTTTGTTTTTTCGAATAAAAATTCAACAAGACGATAAGACATTATCCTTGTTCTCGATGAGAATATTTCGATTTGCTTTTTTTTGCTCCGCTTGCTGTGCATTCGTTCCTTATCATTGAAGACAGACAATAAAAACTTATCGAAAAAAAGCCTTTCTCTCTCGTCATTCATCGTATATACTTTGATTCACACAGCGTGTTAAAGAAAAAGAAAAAACGAGTAGAGTTGTTCTTTTTTTTTCTTTTCTTTCCTTTTCTTCCTTCAGTTTTTTTTACAATATAACGACCGAACGGTTGTATACAACATCAACATGCCGTGAGATAGAACGTGCTGTATGTCAACAAGATCATCCAATGGCGGCAGTGTTTCGCCATCGCGTCATTCGCTAACACGCGGCTACGACGTACTACGACTACCACCACCACCATCGCCATCACCATCATCATCGTAAATACAACCACATACACATACTATTCTCTTCTTCGTTTTCTTTTTCTTCATCGTCGTCGTCTTGATGTAGTTTTTTTTTCTTCTTCTTCTTCTGACTCTATTGACGATCAATCTACGAAAGAAAGAGAACGAGAAAGAAGAAGAGAAGAAAAAAAGAAACGCGTTTGGTTACTGCTATTACTTCTCAACTACCATCACTTTTTTCCCTCACCTCTATTTCTTCGATTTTTTCCTCGCGTGTCCATGTGTCAGACACATGCTTCGATCGTAATTATTCAGCACAATTAGTATTCGATCTTATTGAACATTGATATTCGAAAGACAAACAAATATATTTCGTTTCTTTTTCCTTTTCAATGAACAGTATTTTTGCCTAAATGACGACAATAACAACAACAACGACAACAACGACGACTACTCTTAATGGAAACGATCAAGTCAACGTCCCATATGCTCGTTTAGAATCGCCACATTTCGGAACCTATGATATCTGGCAAGACAGAGTAACTGTTGGAAAGAAAACCAATCATCACGATGTCGATATTAATATGGGTACATTTCTTTATTGATCATTGAATAGTTTTGAACGATATTTGATTTCTAGGTTCGACATCCGTTGTATCTCGTACACATTTCGAATTAAATCTTCTCAATGGTACTGATTTTCAATTGAAATGTCTTAGTAAAAATGGTATTTTTGTTAATAATAATTATTTAAAAAATTCTTCAATATCGATCTTACCCAAACAGTACGATTCATACTTTACTCATATTTATTTATTCGTCTTTCTTTCTTTTTCTTTTATCTCAGATGTACACTTCGTTTTCCAAGTACGGATATTTGTATATCATTTTCATCTTTAATTAATAATGTCAATTCGAATTCGAATTCTCTTGCTCGTACATCGCCTGAAAATGTTTCTCGTCATTTATCAACCGATACTATCACTCAAGCAACACGTTTACCGACATTTCCCATCGAAACACCTGTTCAATCAACAACAACGAACTCGAATCATCAACAAGTCATTCTCGTAACAGTGAATCATGAAATTAATAACAATAATCTTTCATCATTAAATGCCAATCGAACAACAAATGGACAAATCAAAAATCATTTCGACAACACCGTACCAATTGTTAATAATTTGATAAAGTAAAAATCAATGAAAATAACTTTATTCGAAATTGAATATTTGTGTTGTTTTCTTTCTTCAGTTCTTCCATTCCAATAAGTCCAAAAGCAATTCACAGTGATATGAATGAAAATCAAACTTTAGTGAGGTAAAAACAGTTTTATACAAGAATTTTATCGATTGTTAAATTGTTATTTTTCAGTTCACCTATCATTCAACGACTTCCAGCAACTGGACTCGATATGAACGTACATGATCAAGATAATTCGAATAATATCAATTCAAAAAATAGTACCAAACCACCGTTTTCCTACGCTCAGCTCATTGTTCAAGCGATTCTATCTGCACCTGATAAACAAATGACATTGAGTCAAATTTATAATTTCATTTCAGCTCAGTATCCGTACTATGAAGCGAACAATCGTGGTTGGCAGGTTAGCAAACGCAAATTATACAATTTCGAATTGATTTCGTGTTTTATTTTGTAGAATTCTATTCGACATAATCTTAGTCTCAACCGTTATTTTATTCGTCTTGCACGAAAAGAAAATGATTCGGGTAAAGGCAGTTTCTGGCGTTTAGATGAAACATGCGAAGAAAAACTTATTGATCATGCATTTCGTCATCGAAAACAACGTGGAAATTCGATTTCATTGACAAATTCGAATAATGAACATAATCATTTGAATAAATCGGATGATCAACATTCGCCAACAACAAATCAATATTCAACGGATCAAAATGATTTTCTTCTAGCAGATTTACATACGAGTAATCCATCGACACCGCTGTCACCTATGACAAGTCCATTGACAGCACCTATGTCGCCACCGATTCGGCAAAATGAAGACAATAAACGAAAACGAGACGTCGAAACTGATGACGAAGAAACTGAGTAAGAAGAAATCATAGAAATAGTTCTTTTTTTAAATGTTACTCTTTGTTTTCTCTTAAGAACTGAACAACAAATTAACAGTTTATTAAATGAATTAACCGAATCTATTGACGAACGATTAAAACGTCAAAAACTTGAAACATCAACTTAATAAAATTCTCTCTCTTTTTCTGTCTTGTTATCAATGAATTTTTTTTTCTTTTTTCTTTTTCTTTTCGTATTAAATAAATACACTCTCGAATCTGTCTTGCTAAAGTTTTCACAAAAAAAAAACAAAATAACAGCACAATAAAAAAATAAATGGGATTATTTCTTATAATTTCGTATCCGTATTCTTTCGGGCGTAATTCTTTTTTTTATCTGACACTATACTTAAACTAATGTGAAAACTTGTCGAAACATATGAGACATAAAAATAATTAAAGTTAATGACGAGACACTATCGTTTATTTTCAAACACAAAATAAAGTGATTCATTCTAACGACAGTAAAGTTAAACTCAGTGCAGAATTGAAAACATCTAAATAATTAAATGTGACAGTGTACTAAGGAGTACGTTTTTGAATTACAAAGAAACATAAGTTCAGAAGGTGAATCTAATTTGCAAAGTTAATCAATGTTGAGCCTTTTTATGAAAGAAACTCGTCACTATTTTTATAATAAAAAACCCTAAAAAAATAGACTAATCTGTCATTATCTTTCTGATCGAAAATCGTTAGTATGTGTTTACTTAGCAATGCTTACGATCAACTGGATTATTCTGCAATGACAGCACAAAAAAAAACAAATACATTTTCTTTTGACCAACCAATGAAGTTACAACTACGCAGATTGATCTAGAAAAAAAATCTAATTACAGAATGCCAACTAATCGATCTTATCCTTCCGTAATTTCTTAAGATCACTCATTAATTTCGCACCGTTTTAATTATGTCAAATAACGACAAACATATAAAGATGTTTAATTGTCTATCTGCGGCTGGTTTCCATTAGACACGTCTTGTTAACGAGTAGGTTATCATTTTCATTAAAAAACATGAACATGCTTAAGTCTTCGATCCTTAAAAAGAAACGCAGAGAGAGAGAGAGAGAGAGAATGAGTGGGATTAGTTATTATTTTGCGCCTCTCAATTTTTTTGTAATATATAATGACAAGAAAAAAAAATGACTTTGCCTTTTTATAAAAAAAAGATAAGATGAACTCAATAGCTTGTTTTTGTGTATTAGATTTTGTGTCAATTAAAAATGAATTTAATAATCATCTTTGTTCAATTATATTTGATTTAAAACTTGTAGAACTTGTAATTATGATTTATTCTTTCATATGCGAGTTAAGAAGTAAATGAGCACTATTCTACTTTCTCTCATTTTTGTGTTTTTAATCTAACGCGAATACGTTTTCTTTTTATTATTAATATGAGCACTCATTCATCCTTTTTTTTAATACTTTGTTTCCACCTATCATTTTGTCAAGGTAACAAATGAATGAACGAAGTAAAAATAGTTTTATAACTCTTTTCTTCTCTTGCCATCGATTTAATATTAGCTGCATTTTGAGCATCTATCTCTCGAAGATAGATTTTTGGGATTTAATTAAGATTTCTTTGTATTTACAGCAAATATTTTTACTACAGTTGTTCTTCGATATTGTTTACGTAGGTGAACGCGTTTACTAAATATTGCTGCTGTTCCATTTCATTCCCGGCGTATTTAAATAATTAAAGTAGCAGGTTGCAGTTGAAAGCAAAAAAGAAAAAAACGTCATTTATTCTTTGAAAGAAATATAGGCTAAAAATCATAGATCTGTTTGTGACTTTTCTTACATTTCAACATTTTTCTAAGGGCAAATTCGGCGGAAATTATTCAAACTTTTTTTCTTTCTTCGTCCCGTTTGTTACAAGTTACTTGTTCAATAATAACGATTAGTTTTCCGAAATGTGTTTCTATTCCCATTGAATACCAAGGAAAGCAAACTAGTATTGATCCAAACTCAAGACAACATAGAACATTTCTCATCTATTCTCGTAGGACACAGGTAAAAAAAAACATGCACGACAGTATCGTGTTATCTGCAAATATATTCGTTTTATTTGATTAACTTTCTTCTTCTTAATCAAGACTAATTTCGATTATTTATTAGTTCATTCGGTTTTTGTTTAGAAAATTAAGCTTTAAGTTTGAGAGGAATAATGTTGGCATTTGCTGTTCAATGACAGAAAAATAAAGTAGCTGGACGATCGTTGTTTGACATAATTGACGCTAATACCAAAATAGTCATTGAAAAAAATTTTGTTAATTTCAATTGAATAAACAGAACCGAAACAACAAAATGACAAACGATGTGGAAAGTATTGCTTAGATAAAATTAGTAAAACTCGTTCCTGTTTTCATACCTCGAGAGAAATAAGCTAGAATCCTAATGTTTGAAAGAAAAGAATTTTATTTGTCAAATTTCATTTTTTTTTCTTGTGTTCTTATTAAGAGAAAAAGAAAACGAGCTAGTAATCTACATCAGGTAGACAACGAACCACCTACTCATTTCAAGAGAAACAGAGAGATATGAGCATGAAAGGGAGAATCTTTTTGTGACGGTTTTCTTTTTGTTCTCATTTTTTTGCACATTCATCGTTCCATGTTACACTTTTGCCGTATTTATTTTCTTTGTTTCTCTCTTTTTTTGTTCGTTCATTATTGTCATTAAATGAAAGAGATAAGAGAAAACAAGAAAGAGAAAGCAAAGATTTCACTTACAGTCGAATTTGTAATCTACTCATATTACATCGGAAGCAAATTGATATGAGAAGTTAGTTTTTAATGAGATATATTCAGTCTACCTTTTGCTTTTTTTTTCCTGAATACCAAAACAACAGAGAAAAAAACTCACAAGAGGAAGAAGACGTAGAATTTCTCATTCTATATTTTCTTCTTCAGATTGACATTCTATTTTCATAAATCAATAAGCCATGCATAAGTATGTTGAATGTTTATTGAATTAAATCAAACGTGACTGTCTCGCTTTTAGTTTCTCCAATGAATCTACTCTTACAACTGAAGATTATACAAGTTTACTTCTAATCAATATTGTTGTATATCGATTCTATTTTCTATTTCTTATTATCGCTGGTACATGTGGAAATCTTCTCACAGCAATAACACTTCTTCAAGCTAAACTACGTAAATATACAACATGTCAATTCATGGCTGTTTGCGTATTGTTCAATATTGGTGTTTTATTAACACATACGCTGAATATGATGTTAACTCATGGACATGGTATTCATATTCGAAGCATCTATGATGTTGGCTGGTGTCGGTTTCATGCATTTCTATCTCAATGGATACGTGGCATGTCATCGTGGATTTTAGTTATTGTTGCGTTTGATCGTTTTCGTCAATCGAAAGTTGTTCGGCGAACAACAACAATAACCAGTCGAAATCCAATTGTTATTCGTCGAATGCTGGTTGCAAGTGTGATTTTAGCTTTTCTCAATCTTCATTATCTTCTATTTACGGGCGATCGTGTTATATTAAATGGAAATATTCCATTTCTCGGTTGTGTATTTCATAAAACAAGTCTCAATCGAATGCAACGGTTTTTTGCGTCGACAAGCACTTGGCAAGAACTTTTCACAATTATTATTGTCGTAAGTTCACCTGCATAGAAAATAAAGGAAAACAAAAAAAGAATTCTACGGAATTTCTGTTTTTTAATTCTAGCCTTGTATATTAACATTAATACTAAATATATTTATTATAAAAAATTCCTTCCTAAATCCGACTTCCAATGAACATTTAAAATCTCGTTCGAAGAGTCGAACACGTCGTGTAACAACAATGTTACTAGCATCGAGCATTGGCTTTCTGGCACTTGTTGCGCCAGCACAACTATTCATTGCCCTACGTTTCGATCCGCAAAGTCTAATCGGTCCAGGAGATGAATTGAAGTCATTTATTATTCAAGGGTCGATTCATCAATGTTTAATCAATACGTATTATGCGGCGTCGTTTGTGTTTTGTTTTGCTTCATCATCAGTATTTCGACGTGAAATTAAAAAACTTTTCCAGAAATTTTGTAGAAAGAAACAAGCAAATACGATGAATCGAGCGATTAGTGTCGGCGCATGTTCATCACATGAAAATCATCCATTTATACAACCACCACAAATTAGTCAGACGATTAATTCGTCAAATGGCCGACTCAATGAATTTCTTCTCGAACGAGTGACTCGTTGATCAACAAACGATGGTAAGATGTTCACTTGATTCTGTCCGATATTGTATTCGATTCGCATGTGATCTAGTTGTTGTCTTTAGAAGAAAAAAAAACTCTTTAAGAATAATCTCGGTTTTCTTTTGTTTGTTGTTCTTGTTCGAGTATATATATATGTAACTCCGTATGATTTGGTTTGTTGTTTTTTTCTTGTTCTATCGGATGATACTCATTGAAAATTGTCAATTTTCATTTCGTTTTATTAATTAAATGAGATAAAGAGTCTTTGTTTGACGTCAAAAGAGTCGAGTATTCTTATTTAATTATTAATAATCTTATCTTTTAATAAAACAATACCAAAAGAGAAAAAGAAGCCAATGTTAATTAAATACAGTTGTTTATTTATGAAGGAGAAAATTCTTTGAAAAAATAAGATTTACTTAATATTCGAGAGGATCGTAATGAATACTCTTTTTTTTTGAAAAAAAACATCTGTTATTGAATAAAGTTTGTTTACTATTCATTAAGCCGAGATATTGTTTCATAATAGAATCAATTTGAATAAAATATTCTACTATAAATAATAAATAAATGTCACGTTAAACACGCATGATTTAATTAAGATTTGCTGTCTAATTCGGATATGTTCATAGATAGTCATATTTATCTTAATAAGTCTAGTACGCAATTGAGTTTAGGGATCTAAATTATGTGTCTTTTGAGGTTTTCATTGATTATACGATTCAGAAATAGTAGTAGTTAGACGGGAATCATTAATCGTTTCAGTTATTCACGCAGATTTAATGAAAATTTTCAATATCATGACTACAAGTATATATAATTCTGTTCGGGCATAGAAAAAAAGAACTTTTCAATTATATGGAAACGATAACAATGTTTATTATTTATAAATCTCGAATATGCACTTGTCTAAAAGGAAATATGATTAAACAACATTAGATAATCTATTTATACCTAGGTGATAATCATATTATTCAGATAAATGATTTGGAATGACATAAAAATCTGTCTTATCGGCTGATTTAAAATAGATTACAAACTGTGATTCGAGAGCACGAAAGAAAGACAATAAACAATGGAATTTTATTTTAATCTTAGTAATGGTGCTCGAAAAAAAATTGCTACAAAAACAATAATTGTACTTAATAAAAATAGAAAAACAAGTAAACGATCAACAACTTGACTTAAAATTTGCCATTCATAACAAATCGTTGTAGTTTGTTCTTGTCTTTCATATCGACGTTCGCTTTGTTCAATTAAACGATGAATATAACTCATTGATAATTTCGATGTTTTATTTGTCAAATCATTTTCTTTTTGCAACTGTTGTTGTTGTGCTTGCGCTTGCGCTTGTTGCTGCTGCTGATGAAGATGATGTTGTTGAGAATGAGTTGATTGTTTTGTCGATTGAAGCGACGTATATGAACGAAGAATTAACGGTGGAGACGTACAAAATTCATATGGATGTATGTTCTCGGAATATGCTAATGAACTTGTTCCCGTCGGAATCTCACGTTCGATTGGATCTTCGTACAAAGTCATTTTGCCATTATGAAACGATGTTGTTTTATTTATTAATTGTTTATTAGATTTTTTTCTTGTTTTTAATTTCAATGGATATGTTTGATTAGTTGGCGACTTGAAAATGAAAAGAAATGTGAATTTATTCGAAAGATATTCTCGTCGATTTACCATGCATTTCAGTAGACTATCGTGATGATTTTGCCAATTTATTGGCAATGTGATATTCATAAATAACAATTTCGGTATGAAAATAAAAAAGAGTTGACCGAGCCATTTAGGTACGGGAAATGGATGATGTTTGCCATGATGATAAATATTCAACGAAGCAACTGACATTGCTGTTGCTATACTAACAATAATAATCGAAGAAAAGTAATAAATACCTTAAGAACAAAAGAGATAATACAAAAAAAAGGAAGATCGAATTTGCTTTTCGTTTACCAATCAATGGTAATGATTCAGAATTTGGTGGCATACTATCAGTAACAAGCATAAGAAACACAGTCATTGAGAGAAGAGTTGTCACGCCGATGTTCACTTTTTCTCCACTATCGGATGGCACACAAAATCCAAGAAATGCCACGATTGTTATGAGAAAACATGGAAGTATCATATTGAATACGTAGAACAATGGACGACGACGCATTTGCACAATATATGTTAAATCGGGAAACGTTTCGGGACCTGAGAAGAAAAAAACGAAGAAGAAGAAACTTTTTTCACTACAAACAAGAAAGCCAAAAAAAAAAAGGCAAATTCGTTTGGGATTTACAACAAGAATATTTGACAATATTTTTTTTCACATGTAACTTGACAATTTCCCATTCTAAAAATCATATTAATGTTCATAATTGAATGATATTCTCAAGAGACAAGACATATAGTCGAACCTGAGTTTGCCATAAAGTTACTTAGATCGCCGATATTTGTCTTTTGTGTTAGGTCAATCCGTGCGCTATCATAGGTCCATGAAGCAAATTTCAATTGACAATTTTGTTCGTCTACAATATTCGAATGAATATACAATTTTGTTTTGTTTTTCTTCTCTATCTACCAAATGGAAAATATCGAACATCAATAGCACATGAACTTCGAAAGATGCCCGTTGATAACCAAGTCACAATGCCTTCAGATGAAACCATAACATTCGTCGATATTTGACTTAACGACGCAAGATTATCAGCATTCTAGAAACAAACATTTCTCAATCAAAGAAACCAGAAAAGCAAAATCCTCATATTCTTACATTGTAAAGAACAATATCAGGCAACCAAACTTTATCAAATTTAATATGAAGTAGAGTGAGATTATCCCAATCAGATGGTTCCCAGATTAGTTTCGGATCGAACCAACTCTAATTATAAAATCAAAATGAATCTGTTCGTAACGAATAGAGTAGATTTACCATTGTTAACCATTGATTCGTCGTTATAATTTGATTTTTTTCATCGACATCGATTAATTGTGCAAGTGAAAGATCAAATGAAATATTTACAACGTCTGTATGTATACGTGCAGGTCGAACAGTTTTATCATAAACAATCGGATTTAATAACATTCGAGTTAAATTCATTTCAACATCACATAATTCAACGTCTAAATAATATTTTCCAGAACTAAAATGTTTCGTTTTTCGAAAATTTACCTGAGAGAAAATAACAAATAAGAAGAAATAAAATCAATTCCATGCTTCCATTCATCTCTAGCGGCAAATGATGAACATGAAGAGTCGAAGAAGAAAAGAATACTGAGATCCGGCTAATTGAGTTAAATAATGTTACATCTTTTTTTTCTTTGCCATAGAAAATTTTTTTTTTCTTCTTTTGATAAATTTCAACGAAAATATAGGTTCACTAATAAATAATTCAAATGAATAATAACCTAAAAAAAGGTAAATATAGATGATGTATCTCAATTAGAGGTTCATTAAAATCGTTTTTAGTATCTGAGAGTGTTTTTTGCCCTCGTTCTTATCATTTTATACGGATCAAATCATGTAAGAGCGAGAGAACATTATCAACGATCAATATTGCTTTCGAAATTACTTCACATAGCAACAAGAACAAGAAGATGGAGAAAAGGAACCAGAGAGAGAGAGAATGCAGCGGAAATATCGATTTGCTACAGAGAAAAGAGAGAGAGAGAAAAAGATTTTCTCTTGTTATTTGTTGTTTTTCATGGGGGAATAAATTGATGTATATCGATATATAGATGTTCAATTCGTATTTCCAAGTAAAATGCATCGTTGCGGAAGTGTGTGTTGTGACATGTTCAAGTATCGTAATTTCCTTCTTCATTTTAGTTGTCTGATGTTTTCCTTTTTTGATTTTCTTTGCTAGATTTTTAATCAAGCAGAATCAATATTATCTGATGTCAAAATACGACAAAAAAGAAATAGAGAAACAAAAATTCGAGTGTCGATCTTCAATGACATGAAGAGACCGTGCCATGATGAACCGATTCTCTTTCTCTGAAAATGATAATGTATCGCTATTGACTTTCCAATATGACTGACATAGAAACAAAATCGAATTAGCAGGAAAAAAATATACAGTCTATTCAAATGATGAATTTATTCGATAGCATTTAAGTTCAAATTGTGATTTTTCTATTTGTTAGATGTTCATACAGAGAATAACAAGAAATAGAAAAACCAACTTTTAATAGGCTTTACCAATGAAATCAAAATCGAAAAAACATGTCAAGTTATCTTTTGAGTAAACAAATTAACACTCTGTCAATAAACAATTGCATCAAGTTCGATTAATGAACTCATATTTTCGGCAAATAAATTCTATTTTCGATTGTCGATTCAACCTGAAGGCATTTGACAAATAAATTGAGTGAAAATCATTTGATTAACTAATAGATCTTCAGAAAATCTCTAAAATTAGATTAAAAGGATCGTAGTCTAGGTCGTCTGTCGAGTCGACATCGAAAAAAAAACGATCCAGAGGTCGCTCATGAAATTTAACGTTCTTTCATCTCTCGATTACCATGACAATGTTTAACATCAATGGTAGAAAAAAAAATTTGTTTTCTTCTTCGCCTTAAAAAAGAAAGTTTCTATATCAACAGGCAGAAAACGTTTCGTATTAATCTCTAGCAAACGATGTATAAACTCGATCTTCCAATTGATATTAAAGAGCAAGCAGCTATTGAACGACGTCGTCGTGCAGAGAAAGAACGACAAGGCCGAATTTTCAATGCTCGACAACGGCAAATCGGCGTATGATGATGAACTTAACTCGACTATGGGATAGATAATAACAATTATTTTGTTTTTTTTGCTTTAAGATTGACAAAGAAGCACTTGATCAGCAAATTCAAGATCGAAATTGGATGAGTGATTTAGAACAAAAACGAGCAGCTGCATTTGCTAAAGATTCGATTCGAAACGATACTATTGCTCAATTGCTTCAACGTCGTCAAGAATATGATGAACGTGAAAATAACCGAGCATTGAACGAATTTCGTGCTCTGCATCAACAACCAGCAGCTCAACGTACGAACGAACTCTCTATTCGATTGGAATTCTTTGACTTTTCTTTTAGGCGAATGGGATCTTAATGATCCGGATTATTTGAAAAAAGATATGCCTGCACGTGTCAATGACGACGATCCACGTTGTGGTCCGGCTAGTTTACAGAAATTTCAAGGCGAAGATCTTAATTCACGTGCACGAACTAAATATCAACAAGAGCAATTACGTGAATGGTCACGTCTTCAACAAGAAGATCAACAATATGCTCGACAACATCAGCAAGCAGCTGATCAATTATTCTATGCTAAACAGATCGAATTAGATCAACGAGCTATTGAACTTCAACGTGCCGAAGAACAATGCCGACGAGATATTAACAAATCGACCAGAAATTATAACGACGCATTAGTAAGTTTCTAAAAAAAGCAAACTTTACTGCTTACCTTATTCCACCAAAAAAGCAGACAGATTTTGATTAATAATTGTGTTTTATCTTCTCGAATATGATATGAGAAATCTAGAGGAAATAAGTATTTATTTTGTTTTCTTTTCCAACAAAAATCGAGCTTAAAGTTTTAATGATAATTATCACCTTTCAAATATTTAATCGAGATTTATTTTAAAAAAAGAAGCCAATGATATATAATTAGGTTTGATTAGATATGATGTTTTATTTTTTGTCTTGTAAAATTAGTTTCGAGAAACTGAAGAACGTCGCGCTCTCAAAAAACGACAGGACGACTATGATAATTATGCTGAAATGGCAAATATGATCTCGAGTGATTTATTATCGGAAAATCCTGATCAAGCGATTAGTCAATTTGGACCTCATCGTGTTGTACCTGACAGATGGAAAGGCATGAATCAAGATCAATTACGTCGCATACGTGAACAACAACAAAATCAAGTTGACGAGAAAAAAGTTCGTTTTTTTTTTTCTATTTGAAATTTAACGAAGAATAAACACTTTGTGTTCGTTTAGCGTCGCGATGAAGAAGATCGACAACGCGAGGCGGAATGGAATCAACGACGTATTGCTGAAGCTAAGGCTGGTATGATCGTAGAAAAACATGTCGAACGTGAAAAACACGCACTTCAACAAGACCTTTATCATGATAATCAACGTCTAGCAAATGAACAAAGAAATCTCAAAGCTTATCTCGATCGTGTTGTTTATACAAATCAACCAACAGCTGCTTATTTTACACAATTCAATACCTCATCAAGATGAACATTCATTCATTCATTCTTCTTCTTCTTTTTTTTCATTGAAAACAAAATATATTCCCTTGAAATTGCTTTTCTTTTTCTATGAGTAAATCTTTAGTTCATGTACTGATTCTCATTTTTTTCTTCTTCTTCATTAATAAATCAACACGTTCTTTTTTGACAAATTAATTATTTTCTCAATATTACAAGGATTGAGTTTTGAGGACCATGTGAGCAAGTCAACAGATAAGATACTATCTTAGGTCATCCTATCGTGCTGAGCGTGCTTTTGTAATTAGTTAAACTCAAAATATAGTCGACTCTTTGACTTAGAAAACCCCTGGTAATAAGAGAATGATGACATTCTCACACCTATCACTTTCGAAATTATTACCATCAGGGTTTTGTCACTTGTGTCGCATCCTAAGCAGCTTCAAGATAAAAAGAAAACGTGCTCTATCGAACCATTTTTCTAATGAAAACAATTCATGCGTCATCCAAAATCATCATTAACGTAAGGAGCACAATGATATATCGTTTTCTTCATGGCTAAGTATATATTCTCAATTTATGTTGAACAACAATATCGGGTACTTCTGTTGACATTAAATTAAAGATTTCATTTGAAATGATTAAAATCCTTGAAAATATTTCAAGCAAAGAATATGATGTTGTTGTAAATTGTTTAGGCATCAGACATTATACTTGAGACTTGATTTTTTGTTCAAATGAGCAGAAAATTTTATCTTTTGATAATAATAATAAGAAAGAAGAGTAAATAAGAAGTTACTTATTGAGGGTATTTGTGTTCTTAATCTTCATCATATTACATTTAATAATTAAAAAATGCACCATGATTACGTTCATTATCTATTTTAATGTTAACGACATCTCTTCACAAGGTCAAGTAATTTGAGAAGAATATGATTTAATATGAATGCTTTGTCTTTTTAAATTTTTATACTGCGGAAGATTATCTCGACCTGAATGTCATTCCAACATTCAATGCCATATCCAACAAGTACTGGCAAGTGCGTATACACGTGATTTAATATACAAGCATTAAAACTTCTCGTATATACGCGATGCATGCAACAATGCAAAGCAGATATCGAAAAACAAGTCGAATATTTTTCTTTTACTTTCGTTCTTATTTATTTCATCTATGCTTTCAGTCATTGATTTATTAGTTAACTTTTTTTTTCTCTTTTTTAATCGTAAGTGTTTTACTTGTACTCATTAATATGAAATTTTTTTTCTTGCGTTCTGTCTTGACATGTTCTCGTCGAAGGTTTTGACGACCTGCGAGCAGCATAACCTAACATTTCTGTAAACAGAATGTGTGATGAGCATAATTTAGTATATCTTCATCGTTCTTTCATATATATAAAAAAGACGTAGACAGTCAGAAAGAAACAGAACAGGAAAAAAGACCTGTATTATATACTCGTATATAAGTATCGCTCTATCTGTCATTCCTATATTCATTTAGTATTTTTACTTTTGCGAAAAAAAAAGCATATACACATACAAATGTCTCTTCCGTCAAACGACTTATTTAAAAAATTCAAACTTAAACATCATTTAACTAGTCAATCATCGATGGAAAATGATGATCAATTCGAAACAACAAATTCCGATGAATGGACATCGCAATCGACAACTCCTGAACTAGATGTCGATCCACATTTTGATGCTTATTATCAACAACAACAAAATTGTCCTCAACATCTGTTAACACCAGATATCGATGAATTACAACGGAAAGAAAATGAATTAGTGCAAACGCTCAATGCCAATCGATATGACGTAAAAAAGCGATCTTTTTCTCGGAAAGAGTTACAAAAAAAGACATACATATATTTATTTTAGTCTCAATCAATGCATTCATCGAGTGAATCGGGAAATTATTTACCGAAGACTCATATGCTCTGTGGCGTGTGTCATGATCGAGCGACTGGCGTGCATTATGGTCTCGCGACTTGTGAGGGTTGTAAAGGTAGGTCATACTTTGGTGTTCGACCTTGATGAGTAAAAATAAATCCTTGTTTTTTTTTGTCGCAGGTTTCTTCAAGCGAACAGTACAAAATAAGAAAAAATATCGTTGTATTGGCAATGGTTCGTGTATCATCGACAAATCTCAACGGAATCGTTGTCAATATTGTCGATTTACGAAATGTTTAGCACGAGGTATGGTCATAGCTGCGGTCAGATATGACCGTACACCTGGTGGTCGTACGCCTGCTAATGTTGCTCGATTATACAAAGTAAATGAAATGAACGTTTTTTTTTTTCAAAAACAATTCTCATTGATTTTCTTTTAGTATAACAAAGAAAAAAATAAACAAGAAGTAAACATTAACTCCTATCAAGTTGACAATAAACTCGAAGAAATCGTTCTTTCGGATGCTGAATTAAAACATAATATTGAAGAACAATTAAATCATACATTAGCCATTCAAACACATCCGAATTACTTCTCATCTTATGATCAATTTTCTACAATTGAAAATCTCTTCGATCATTTGAAATATCTTATACACTATCCAAATGATCTCACCAATGACATCATCAAAAAAAGTTCACATTTTATCATTGATACATTCATAGCATGGTATCGTTCGTTGCCATTCTATATCTATATCAAACCTAGTCTCAATCAATTTATTCTCAATAATCGTTGGTCAAAATATCTCTTATTTGTTCTTTGCTACTTTCTTATGAAAGCTTCTCGTCAACAAAATTTTCTCTCGTTAAATGAATATCTTCAACGAATCTACATTTATCAAAAGCAAAACTCTCTGCCAATCATTTCACAAGATATCATTCATGAATTTCGCAATTTTCTAATACAACTCGATCAACTTCAATTAACCAACATTGAATTCAGTTTGCTCAATATTTTATTAGTCATTCAACATGGTAAAAATAAATAAATAGTTCAATTTGCGAAAGAAACTAGAAGATTTCTTTTTTTCTTCTTTTCTATAGACGCAAATCAAACATCACTTGATCAAACAGATATTTATTCACTTGAAAAAATTTATTCAAAAATTTTACATGAACAATCAGCTCGTCACAACCAATTGCTGCATGTGCGTGAACAATTAAATCATTTAGCTGAATTGCTTTTAAATGAAAATCTTTTCTATTTGCCGTATTTACTAATTCCTAATTGAAAAGAATTTGTTTTCTTTTAAACGTTGTTTCTGTACAAAATAAATTTATTTCAAAGGCAGAAAAAAAAACAAAATTTGTTCTATTTGAGAGGCGTTTTGAAATATAATAATTGTTTCGAACCACGTAGTAAATCGATGATTTCATTAAGAAAATTGATTATGGCTGTGTCACGTTCTTGCCGATGATTAGCAAATATAAAAACGAATGTTGTACGTGGATCGATGTTTTGAAGAAAATATGTTTTACTCTGATTCTAGAATTCGAAATCATAGAAATGACTAATTTGGGAACAGAAAACAAACACGTACGGTATCACCACTGTAGAAGAGTTTTTCTCCGTTGAGAAGCGTTTCTTTATTAATTGAAACTTTCGTCAAGATTGTTTGCGTAATTTCATCGGTCTAGAAGTGAAAAAATCAAAGTTATCTTGGAAATATTTTCACTGTATAATCACGAACAATATTTGGTTTTGCTGGATGACCGTAGATTATCTGGTAGGGTTTATCATCATTTATGGACAAAGAAATTTGTTCGGCTAAAAATATGAAATTGTTCGAGTGAGAGAGAGAGAGAGAGAGAGAGAGAGAGAGAATCGTAAGCTACCTATTTGACTTGATGGATTTGGTTCGGATGTTTTATGAAGAATAAGAAATATCCATTCAACATTTGCTCGTCGATAGAATTGAGAAATTTTCGTTGGAAAATCTGGATTCGTTTTTCCTAACGGAATTTTACCCTCGGTGCCACTATACTCACATAAAACATCGTAGAAATAGAATGTAAACTAAATAACAACACAAAAAACTAATATTTTCCAAAAGACAAAATTGTTTAATTCAACTTTAGCGACAAGTAATTCATGAAATTTCGAATAGAATGTGTACAATGCTGGTTTGCTTGTCGATTTGAAGAAATTCAATGGACTCGTATTTGTCAATGTGAATCGATGCGTTGTATTCGATTGATTTTCGATATTATCATTCCATTCTTTGAGAATACAAAACATTTGATGTAATGTTGATATACTATTCATATAATGATAATCACAAATGAACACATACGATTGAATCAACAAATGTAAACAATCAATTTCATATCTGAATTCAATTCAATGAAGAAAACTCAAAACATAAATTTCGAAATTCTACTTTAGCAATCGACTGATCGGTTGAAGTATCGGTATGTTCAATGTTGATATATCAATTTGTGTTATCAATTTAATTTCATCTAGATAATTCTCGAGTCGAACGTTACGTTCATTTCGCTTCACTGCAGTCGATATTTGTTCATATCTAAATAATTATCCACATTGAGTAAATTAAAAACAAGGCTGTTTTTCTCTCCTTTACAATTTCATGAGGTGTGTTCGGATCTGCAAAAAAGTAATTAAACCATTTGTTAGTTGTTCTAATGAGTGCATTTCTTTCGCATCTTCTGATGCTGAGCTCATTTGCTTGTTATTCGACTAATTTATAAGTAAAACATTCATTGATATAAATAGATGATAAATAGTTTTTCTTTTACCTGTCCCTCAATCAATGACATATGAATGTCAGAATAGCATTGACACAATGTTTTCTAATAAGAGAGCGCGAGCACACTTTAGAAAGAAAAAAAGAAAAAAATTAATAACGCTTTACATCTTTTCGGATTGCACTAAGATTTCCTTTTTGGCCAATGAAACCAAAGTTATGATAAGTACGTTCGTACTGGATTAGTAATTGGAAATATTGAACAAAGTCATTCGTCATTTTATTTCCATCTTTATCCTCCAAAGATAAAAATAGATGATAAAGAAGATTTGTTTGTTGTTGTTTTTTTTTCTAACGGCTTACTAGAAGTTCTTTGGCTCTGTCAAACGATAATGTTCCTAAGTAATTAAAATACCGTTCATGCAGATTATCCCATCGAGTCATGATTTAAGATAACTAGAAAATAGAAACAATAACAAACGAATTCTTCTCTCGATATCTTTGTTTTTTTTTTCGAAAAAAAATAATTTCTATCGAGTCGAGTTTGATTTTATTTTCGAACAAAAATTTTATCAACGATTCTTCGTGCCATATAAATGTCGAACAGAGTCATTGTAACCTTCCCGATTTCGAGCAATTTCAATCGCGTAGAATTGTATTCGTACAACAAGGAATGTATTTTCACTTGAATATTCTCCTTTAGCATTCGTACGAACCAATGTTCCGTAATTATAATCGTCGACTGTTTCACGAAATTCTTCGCAAAATGATCGCCAAGTCTACATAATAAAAAAATAAGTTAGGCAAAGAATTGAATTTATTCGTTTTACATCTTTTCCTTCTTTCGATTTGATTTTATCTTCATCAAGTGTATCAACATTTAAATCAGGAAAAACTTCACGAAAACGTTTGTAGATTTGATCATCTTGTTTAGATAAACGAAGTTGTTTTGGATCAACAGCACATAACAACTAATTCAATAAAATCGAATCATTTTCGTTAGTCAATTCGACAAGAAAAGAGAATTACATTGAAATAAGTTTCAGCGTGTTGAAATGCTTTCATAGCCCATTGTTCTTCGAGATTTGGCTAATTTAAACAAAATACAAAAAAGAAAATCTTTCATTAAGTTTTCTATTTACATCATTGATGTAATCTTCAGCTGATGTTGATGGAATTAACGGATGTTTTGATAGATCTCGATTATCTAAATCCTAAACGAACAAATTCGTCATCAATCATCTCGATTGTCTTCATACCAAATCATCTAAATTCATGTTGATCAATAAATTATCTACAAGAATTATCAAAAGAAGAAATAATTCAATCTTTGGTTTTGTGCTTGATTTGTGTTGTTTTTCTTTATTTTTCTAATAAGGTTATTTTCGACGTTACAACATGAAGTGAACTACACAGAGAGACATAAAGATATCTAATACGTAGATTTATATAGATTTGAATAATAAGAATATAAATAAAAATGAGAAATAAAACAACAACAGCAACAACAACAGTAAGAAGAAGAATAAAGAAAAGAAAAGAAAAAAGAACACACGAGAAATGTAGTTTTAGGACTTGTTCATCTACCACTCTTTCTTTCGTGCATCGAGTGAAACTCCTCCAGGTCCTAGAGCAACAACATAAAGTAAACCTCCGATAACCGACATGGTTTGAAAAAAATCATATTTCAAGAAATCATGTAACGCTCGATGGTCAGGCACAAGCCAGAATGCATTTGAATATACATTGACACATGTCAAATAGACGACCATGAAAAGAGCCGATAATTTCGTTTTAAAACCCAACGCAACGAATAACATGCAAACACCGCCGATTAAATTTTGAACAATCGATGTCAAACTTAATTCATAACGAACAATTGTCAAAAACATAATGACTAACAGCATACGGCCAGCTAATTGCATGTAGTTTTTCGGTGCATTGTTGTGTAATGTTGGAACACCGGCGAATAACGTACGAGCTTCTTTACGATTTTCGACCATGAGTAAAATTAAACCACCGACTAATGCACAAGATCTACGAGAACAACAAAAAATCATCGAGTTATGATTCATTCGAATTCATTACCTGAGTAGAAAACGTGGTTCCCAGATGATTCGATAGGCGATTGACTAGAAATGAATTGTTGAAGTTTTTTAATTATCGAATCAAAACAAAAAAAACGTCATTTATACTTGAAATGCGATGATGAAAACTAAGATTCCACAAGCAGGATCAGTTTTCTTTCGTGCCAAAATCATACCACACGGAATCAACTGTCCAAAAAGATTAATAATCACAAATAATGTTCCAATAAACCATCCGACACTCCAACTTTTCATAATATAATCACGTTGTTCACCCCATTGCATCCACATACGAATACCATCTTCGATAAATGTTGAAACAAGACAAAAACGAGCGATATGAGGGAGAAAATATTTTGTACGTTGAAGAAACTAAAAATGAAATAAATCAATCTATCAAGTCAATAAACTTGAGCGAGAAATCTTCGTACGAGATCAGCATAATCTTCCGCACGACTTAACCATTCTTGCCGTTGACGAGGTGTACCGAAATTCATGATGGATTTGTTTTGATGAGCAAAATTGCACGGTTAAAAGTAATCGAGTACTATATTTAGATAATATGCTAACGTGGTTCTATGCGTAGGCCACGAATTTCGATTGGTTAAACGCCGACATGAGATTGATTATCAATAAAAATCATTTCGAAAATATAAAATTCAGAAGAAAAAATACATTATCTTTTTCGATGAATATTTCGAAAGAATCTTTGCTAAAATAAAGGTCAACTATCGATAGAGGTCGGTAGATACCTATCAATCCAAGGATTATATGATTTGGAATGGGGAAAAATTAGTTGGAGATATTAATTCATGAATGACAATCGATTTACATTTGCTGTGCAACGAGTGCCAGCTGGTTCGGTCTACTCCGAATCATTTCAAGATCAATTTTCGTATGGAAAAGTTCTTTTCGAAAAAAATAATTGCATGAGGTGACTTTTGTGTTTTCATTATTCAGAAGTCGCTCGAATTCTCGTATTGGCGGACAAATAAAACGTATTGGGCCGGACATAATCGAAGATTTGCTTCGAGGCAAAAAGAATCCTGTTCAATGTTTGAATGAGTACTGTTCAATGACGAAGAAATCTATTCATTTCACGGAAACAGGTTCTGGCTATCGATATGCAAATTATGCAACCATTGATGATGTGCAATTTCCTCAAGTGAGAGAGAGAGAGACAGAAAAAAGAAACGAGAGAGAATGTGTAATTCGAATTTGTCTAGGGTACAGGGAAAAGTAAAAAAGAAGCGAAAATCATGGGTGCAAGACGTGCATTTGCTGCGCTACTTGATCTCGATGAAGAAGCATTCGATACGAAATTTGCTGGTAATGAAACAATTTTGTTCTTTTGAAAAAATCACAAGTGTATAATTGGCTTATTCAAGGCATGTCTGATGTTAAAATCGATCGTCATGGTCATAAAATTGTTGAAAATAGTTCAACTAATCCTGAACATTTGTACACAGCAGCTAACATTGAACAACTAACTCACAAACTGAATATTCTTGCAACGTAACTTTATTGTCATTTTGATTGAAGGAAGCTTTGATTGTCTCTAGTGATCACGAATTGTTCAAATCGAAAGGTGTAGCTCATGTTTTACAACGTCTTCATACTGATCGAACATCGTTGCAAACGAACGAATCATCAATGTTACTCTTAGGCCGAGAATCAGCTCTCTCATCCTCGATCAGTCATTTGCCTTTGTCGACAATCGAAAATCCGATAACTAATTTGCAAGAATATTGCCGAGCGAATATGCTGCCGATTGACATCAAAACTGAACTTTATGATCACGATTCACAAGATATCAATCAAAGAAAATTGTAAAATCGAACGCTAAACTAAATCCAAATAGTTTTCTCGTGATGTTTAGATACCGTTCGTGGGTTGTTTTGGATAATGATGATACAAAACTGTCGGATGTCTACGCAAGTACGGCTAGTGATGCACGACGACGTGCTGCACAACGAGCCTTAGAAATTCTAATGAAGAGACAACCATCACATGTAAAAATAAAATTGAATTTTCAATCGAGAGTTGTTTTCTTTTTCCATAGATAATAACAAGTAAACCATTGATGCCTTCGAGTGAATACGAAGAAATCTCGAATATTGTCGCTGATTTCATAAAACATAATCGAGCGAATGATCATTCGGAATTGTTCGAAACGATACACAATCGTTTCTATGTTGCTTTTGTTGTCAAACGAAGTAAAAACAAACATTTGACGAAGAAACAAAAGCATATTTCTAAACAAATTTTCAAGCTCAACGAGATGCAGGCCGTGTAGTAGCTTTTGCTATGGGTAGTCGATGTCCTGAACCGGAGAATGTCAGTGAAATTGGTGAATCTCTACTCGATTGTCATGCATTAGCCCTTGCTCGACGAGCATTTCTACAGTAAAGAAAAGCTTTATTTTTCATCATGTTTTCTTATTTCGATTCAAAGATATCTCTATGGTGAATTACTTAACTACGCTAATGGAAGTGCGTTTCGATCGATATTCGAAGCCAGTGAAAAAGATTCAACGAAAGCTCAATTGAAAAATCATGTGACAGTTCATTTACTGATTTCAAATGCGCCAACTGGTGATGCAAGAGAATTTCTACCACCGGATTGTGATGGTACGACGATAAAAACCTATCGTTCAATCGAATTTGCTTTTGTTTCAATTTAGGGCCCATGGCTCCCTATGATCTCGTTCAAATGCGTGCTGCTGGCCATGCGCCTATCTATGAACATCAGGAACACGGTCATTTGAGATACAAATTATCGATTGGCATGGACACAATCGATGCAAATCGTAAATAGATTTCTTCGGAACGGAATACAAAGGCAAACTAAGAATGTAGAATTTTTGTTTAGCTCTTCAACGTTTTGCGATTATGTCGTGTAGTGATAAGATTTTGAAATGGAATGTTCTGGGCATTCAAGGTGCATTACTTTCAAATTTAATCGAACCGATTAAATTAGCATCGATTACATTTTGTAAATCCAAAAACAAAACAAAACGAAAAGCTTTTCATTCATTTGCTTACTTTTTTTTAGTAAGTGGTTTTAAACAATCGCATACATCACGTGCCGTTTGCTGTCGATTAGAAAAAGCAACCGATCCTGTACAAGTTCA